>ERZ791734.946-NODE-946-length-31134-cov-9.086168_pt1 | contig 31134 bp, 28 predicted proteins | sample MGYA00509953_ERZ791734 | MGnify/ENA primary metagenome ERZ791734 (study PRJEB30046, sample SAMN00792038) | human gut metagenome | study: EMG produced TPA metagenomics assembly of the A metagenome-wide association study of gut microbiota in type 2...
ATACTGATACCTCATTTCCGTTGATATTATAAGTATAACACCATACATGATATTTAGCTAGTTATTTATTTAATGATGTACTAGAACGTCTTTTATATATCCTATACTTCTTATAATTAACATTACAAAACGGATAAATTATATGTTTCATATGCAATCTTTTCATGTAATTTAAGTTATTATGTTCTATTTTTCCATTCCATATAATTTTTTTTATTTATTCGTCCTTCTGAATGCATAAATTAATCCAATTTCTTTAGATTTATCACTGCACCAATATGAAAATCCTGAATTTAACAAAATGTCAATTAAATAATCTTTTCCACCATAATGCCACTCTAACATTATTAAATCAAACTCTTGTAACAAGCCAGAATCTGACAAGTCCTTAATAATATTATACTCCTCACCCTCACAGTCCATTTTCATAATAAGATTTCTTTCATTATACTTTTGTAACAATGGAGCAAACTCTTCTGTCGCGCGTTTTACTTTTATGCTCTGCTCCTGTTCTTCCTTTTCACTAATCAAATTACTGTCCATATATATTTTTTTTGCATGCTCCCGTGCACTCGCAATTGTACTTTGTCCACATGACATACCTGGATTGTATAAGATATTTCTTAATTCAGTTTTATTACTAATACCATATTGATTTAATTCCAGACGATTTGCTTTTATATATATATTAAGATTTTGTTTAGCTGTAGAATATGTATCTATAAATGGTTCATAAACATATACTTTTTCTATATTCTCTTTCATCAAAAAAAATAATGCACTATCACCTATTGATCCTCCAATATCAAATACAATATCCTTTTTTAAATTATTAATTTGATAATTATATATATTATGTTGAAAAACTTCCATTGTATTTGCATACTCATCATAAGAATTTGCTTGCAATAAATATTGATTTACATCTATTAATAATTTCCCTGCCTCTGAAAACCCCTTTATATGACTTTCTTCAGTTTCGAAAATTTCTTGTCCCAATTTTATTTTTTTATATGATACATTGTACATTTCATGAAGTTGCTTCGCTACCTTAATAGATTCATTTAAGTTTCCCATCATTAGTATAATGATATCATACTGATAATGTAACACATCCTCCATTTTCCCTACATTTTTACCTGCATAATACCCTTTTTTACTTTTATCTATATACATAGAAATATGATATATATTATTTAAGATATTCTCATATTTTTTATAGTAGTTTCCCATTCCATACACAATAACCGTTTGTTTTTTTAAATTATTGTCATCTATATATAATCCTCTAAACAAACCAGGAAATACTTGCTTTATTTCCTCATCTATAGTTAACTTATCCGGTAAAATGAACGACTCCTTTTGTTCATCCATTGCTCTCGCTTTTTCTCTTTCCCTATTGCCACTATGTACTCCCGATCCATCAAAACCAATATTATCAATAAACGAATAATATGGATTTAGGCAAAGCCCTTCTTGTTTTATAACACTTAATGCCCAAAATATAGCCCATGAATCAGTATTCCCTACAATATTTCCTATAAGGATATCCTGCATATCATTTCCCCATAGAGCTAGGCGCTTTGAAACTCTTGCATCCTTTTTCATCTCATTAATAATTTCATAATTAATTTCTATTTTTTCCCACCTATTCTTCCACGTTCCCCAGCCTAAAGATGAGATACGTCCACAAAAATAAGCATCTCCTTTTTTTTCTTCTACTTCAATTGGCCACGCATATCCACTTACAGAATACACTTTTTCACAATTTCTATACTTTACCAAGCTCTGCCTCATAAATGTCATAAAATTGGGAGTTACAACACAATCATCCTCAAGTACCACAACTGCATCATTCTCTTGAAAAACATAATTTACACCATCTAAAATAGATTGTTTTAACCCTTTATTTATATTAGCTAGAAAATAATTTACTTCACACCAATCGATTTCTTTTATCACCTCTGTAGTTCTTTTCCACTCTTCAAAATGCTCTTCCTGTTTTAATCCGTCTTGAAAAATATATACTTTTTCAATATCACTGTTTTTTTTTAATGCCTCCAATGTTCTCCTTAAATGCATACTTCTATTATATGCAAATATAATAATTCCAATATCCATAGTAAAACTCCTCTATATTTTTTCTAGTACAGTAATACAGTCTAACTCCTTTTCCCCATACCAATCTATAACATGCTGTACTACAATCCGAAATCCCACACGGTATGCCATGTATGCAAATACTCCTTTATTCATAAAACACCTTGCATGAGGTGAAATTGTAAAATCTACCTTATAATCTTTATCATAATTTGAATGATGTAATAATGCTCTTCCACCTCTTTTTAACACTCTATAAATATCTTTAAGATATTCATACACATCAAACAATTCAAAATGAACCATAGAATCATATGAAAATACTGACGTATACTTTTCTGTAGACAATTTTTCTAAATTAAATCCGTTATTTTGATAATAAACAATATTATCCCTATCTTTAAATCGTTCTTTACATATAATTATGTTTTCTTCCAAAATATCAACCAATGTAATATTTTCTGCTCTATCAATATAATGTAGAACGTGCCTTCCTCTTCCACACGCTATCTCAACTACATTTTGCAAATCTAATTTTTGAAATTCTTTAAAAAAAATGCTATCTTTTCCCCAAAAAACAGAAACTGCTTCTTCATTCTCTGCCTTTCTAAACCATTCATCATTTTGCTTTGCATGATGAAATGCGCACCATTCTCTTAAAAAAACATACTGTTCTTCACCCAATACCTTATAAAGTTCATCTAATAAATAAGCCTCTCCATTATTACTTTCAATTTCTTTTTTTATTTCACTTGAAATCTTTCTATCCTCTACTGCAATTAAAAATTTTATATTTTTATTCAATGCAGCATCTAATGAGATAACATCTTTCTCACTATAGCTTCTTATCTTGTCAAAATTTCTATCAACAAAACAATATACTCTATTCTCCATACCTCTCCACTTTAAAAATTGATATACCCATTTTCCTTTATTTCCTGCACCGTATATTATAAAAGTATTACTCATATGATCTCCCCTATCATTCTATCAATTCTAATAATGAAATTATATTATTTATACCTCGACCGATTAATTCATGTTTTATTTCTTCAACGAACCCCATAGCTGTAATGACAATAGTTACATTATTTCCCAAATTGTTTATCATTTGTGGTGATATAAATGGAATTCCCAAATAATCCATTCCTCCTGTTGTAATCTTACTATCTGAAATTCCAACTATATGAATATCTTCTTTGAAGCATGCTTCAATCAGCAATAATGCAAAATTTGAGACTCCATATATCACTATATTTTCTATTTTCTTTTGTTTACATTTGTCACGCATTGATTGTCCACAGCAATATACTCGTATCCATTCTTGTGCACACTTTAAACGTATCTGAAGACTTTCTATTTGTTTTATATATCCATACTCTAATAACTGCCAAGATTCCTGTTTTTTCTGTTCCTTCTCATCTTTATTCATGATTGTATTACCGCCTTCTTCCATAAATACGGCGATATCGCAGTCCATATTGCTTCGCCAGAAAAATAATCCTTTTTATTATTTAAGTAAAAATCCTGTACAAGCATTTTTACCATTAACGGATTTATTAACTCACATTCATAAAAATCCTTCGAAGAAACCGTATCTAAAATAAATTCTTTTAAATCACCATGGAACCACTCTGTCATGGGCGAATTAAATCCAATCTTGAGTTTTCTTTTTAAAATTTCTCGTGACATGAAAGGTTCTGCCATATCACGAATAATAGCTTTCATATATCCTTTTCTTAATTTAGATGTCCACGGAATAGAAAATGCAAAAGATACAATTCTATAATCCATAAACGGCATTCTAACTTCTACACCATTCGCCATACTATAGCAATCATAACATCTAAGTAATGTTGGCAATGTTTTTGTATGTGTTTCTGCATACAATATTTTATTAAAAGAATCTAGTTTATTACTTAACTCATTTGAAACTATGTTATTACTCTGAATAACTCTTCTAATAAATTCCCCTTCATTAACCCAATTTTCTTTTAAACTCGTAGAATTAAATATATTTAATAAATATTTTAACTTGCATTCATTGTTAATAAACTTTTTCCCAAAATAATATAAATCAAATAAATACCCACCAAATAACTCATCCGCCCCATGTCCATCTAAAGTTACTGATACGCCACTTTTCTTTATAGCTCCATATGTTTGTAAAAATACCCTTGGTGCTGTGCCTATTGGATTCTCGCACATATATATTTCATGTAAAAATTCTTCTGGTGATACTTTTGCATTTATTGGTACTCTATTAATTTCTATTCCTACATGTTCTGCCGCTTTTCTTGCATATTCTGTTTCATCAATAGTTGAATATGGCATACTGGCAACAAATGCATGTTGCCAATTTTTCTGCACATCTATCCTTTTTCCCAAAAAATTCATTGCGCCTACTACAGTACTTGAATCAAGACCACCGCTTAATGCCGTACCTATTGGAACATCGCTTCGCATTCGAATCTTACATGAATCCAAAAATAATTCTCTAAACATTTCCACCTGCCCATCATAAGACTCTGGAACTTCAATTAAATGCTCTAAAGTATTCCACCAACATTTAGTTGTAAGTTTTCCATTTTGTAAAAAAGCACTATTTCCAGCACATATTTTTTTTATTCCTTTTATCGTACAATTTTGTGTTTCTTCAAAAGAAAAATAATTTAATCCCTTATCAAAAAGGCAATAATTTACTTGCTTTTGATCCATGATCGGGAAAAAGCTCTTCATTTCTGATGCAAAGAAAAATCCATTTTTATTCTCATAATAATATAACGGTTTAATTCCAAATCTGTCTCTTGATAGAAATAATTTTCGTTTTTCAACATCCCATATAGCTGCAGCCCACATGCCATTGCATTTATATTGGGCAGCTTCTCCCCATTGCATATATGCCTTTAGTAATACTTCCGTATCACCCTCTGTTCTAAATGAATAACCCAATGTCTGAAGTTCTCTTCGTAATTCTATGTAATTATAGATCTCTCCATTAAAAACAATCCAAAATTTTTCATTTTCATCTGACATAGGTTGATTCGATTCATCTGATATGTCTATTATGGCTAACCTTGCATGTGCTAGTGTAATTCCATTTAATTTTTTTACTTTTAACGCATTTGGACCTCTATGTTTTATTTGATTAATACATTCCCATGCTTTTTCTTCTGATATTTTTCCTACACATCCAAAAATGCCACACATATATATCCCCCATCATACTTTTTTATAGATAACTGTTTCTCCGAATTTTGCAACAGCTTCATACCCTTTTGCTTTTAAAAAGCAATACGCCTCACTATTTAACACATCAGGCAAAGACATATATAACTGCTCAAGCAATATGATTTTTATGTCAACTGTAAAATCAATTCCACTTAGGACACTCATTTCGTAACCTTCAACGTCTATATCTAAAAAATCCACAGTATTTATATTGTTTTCTTTAAGAATATCCTTCAGTTTCCTGACTGGTACTTTTTTTGTTTTTACAATACGATCTGTTAATTTATCCTGCACCAACAACTGATAATTGAATGTATTATATGCGCCATCATCTAGTTGATAATATATCATCTCACCATCTTTATCAGATATTCCACAATTTATATTTTTATCTTCTGGTCGAAGTAAATCAAAGTACTCCATATTATCTGCATTGGGTTCTATATTGATTCCTCGCCATCCACGTTTATATGCCCATAATGTATTACTTACTCGCAAAGGATGAAACGCACCTACATCAACATATGTTCCCTTTTCTTTATTTCCAAATATATTCTTAAGGTATATTTCTTCACCATTCCCAGAATGTATCATATTACCATATAACTCGTCAATTTCTATCGAATGCCCTGTTACTATATCCCAATATTTTATTTTTCTTTTATCTATTCCCATATTTACGCATTGTTTGTATACATTTAAGCAATATACCCATGTAGTGATAAATATATAATCAATATTTGCTATATCGTTCATAATTTTGAAAGGTTGATACACACAATATTCATCCCATGTCTCTTCCGAAACTACTCGTTTATCAACTAAATACTCTATATCATACAATTTTGAAATTTGTTGAACAGCTTCTAACGCTCTCTGCCCAATTCCCCAACATACTACTTTTTTACACATTTTTCTTTTCTCCTGTATTATACTAACCAACTACTAATATCAATTGGCTTACTTATATTAGCATTTTCCCACTCCTTTATTTTAGTCATATTACAATATCTGCATATTTTCATTGGGCGAGCCAATTTTTCTTTAAATTTTTCAAATGTCAACTCTTCCTCATAAATATTTAATGCCTTATCTTGTGGAATATCTGTATGAAAATAATCATTAAATATATCAACAAACATCATAGGTGCGCAAGGCGTAATATTTCCATTTCTAATACAAGTGCAGTATTGTGTACATAATTTCCTTTTTATTACATAATCATCTTTACTTTTCAAATCAAAGCTTGATGAAAATTCGCATATTGGCCCATCCTCCATATTTACATTGCAATTTATTCCATTTTTTTTAATTTTAATCAAAATATCATCTATAAATCCCCAATTATTTTTATATAGGGAAATAGTAATTCCTATATTCCATTTTCGCAAAAATTCAAAATCATTTTCAGATAACTTGTTTAATAACAATCCATTTGTAAAAATAGAAATAAACGAATATTTCCATATTTTTCTAGTTTCCATAGCATATAATTTCCAATCAGGATTTAAAAAAGGCTCACCACCTAAAATTGCAATCCAATCAATATAGTCCACAATTTTGCTAAGATGTTCTAAGTCTGAAATAACAGAATTTAAATCAGGAAATTTTTTTTCTTTTACTAATGGAGAAAAATGATTACACCCCTTGCAATTCAAATTACAATGATCAGCAATATGATACTGAAGTAAAGGTAAATGTTTTAGATTCTGATATGAATATTGTTTGTTAACAATTTCTTCTACTGTAATGTCTCTTTCCTCTATTGTTCTCACATTTGGTACGCATATATCTTCTTCTTTGTATCCCATCTTATGCATTTCATTCATAATTTCATCAATTACATTAAGCCTAAAATACGGGTTAATAAACACTTTTTGAATCTCACCTTTTTCATAAAGTACATAGGCCTTCATAGGTGATATAATCTCTAATCCATCTCTTTTTGTTCCCCATAAATTCTGATTTTTGTCTACCGAATACTTTACTTCTATTTCATTCAATTTTCTTAATTTACTTAATAATTGCAATTTGCTGCCCTGTCCTCGGATTGCTACTACCATCCATAAAACTCCTTTTCAGTATATCCCATTCATATAAATGATTAGCTTTATTATTTGTTACAAATTCATAAAATTTCCTTTTTTATAAAACAATGACGTTGTACAGTAATGCCCTATCCAACCATACATAAATCCCTTTAACTTTAAATGAAAAAAGCCCTCTTGTTCCAAAAAATGTACTGCATCAGCATACTCTTCCACATCCGTATTATCAACTATTATCACTCCTGTGTTCTTAATTCGTTTAACTGCTGAACGTGCACAAATATCTCTATCATACATACCATCTATTAAAATAATATCAAATAATAACTCTTCATCCAAAATTGCTTTTCCATATCTTTCAGAATTTTTTTCATAATCAATGTATTTTATTGTAACATTATTATCAACTTTATTTGAAACCTTATTACACCACGCCTCATCAATTTCAATTGAAACTACACTTTTAGCTCTTTGAGCCCAGAATAATGTTGAATTTCCTGCTCCCCATTCAAATACACAATGCTCTTTTGTAACTTTTTCTTTAAGCAACTCTACAGCAGACATTGCCAACCATGGATTTACATTTCCTGCTTCGTCATAAAAAAACATTTTCTTATCTTGTGGAAGCCCCCATTCTCCCAATAGTCCAGTTTTTACCAACTCGCTATTTATTGCATTGATACCACATATAACATGATTAGACAATTCATAAATATCTAAATGATTTTTTATAATATGCTCCAGTCTGTAAATGCCCCCCTTAGAGTTTGCTCTAATAGGGTAACACATACTGTGTAATGGAATCTCCGTGATATATCTTTCTATCCCTTCCATTTCTTCTAATGCATCCATATATCTATTTTTTTTATTTAATATCTCTTCATTTTCCACAAGGATGCTTGTCTTTATCATATCTGGAACACAACTACTTAATCCATCATAATAAAAATAATCATATTCTCCCTTACATACTTGATCCATTATATGCTTTGTTGTCTTTACATCCAATAAGCACATATCTCCGCCTATGCGAATAACATAATTTGATATTGTATATCGTACTGCATCTATCATTCTTTCTGTAACATTAATAATATCTGATATGATTACTTTTACTCTTTTACTCTCAAGTAACTTAATCAGCTCAATATTCTCGTCGCACCTGTAAATACCGGCTACTATTTCCCCCTGCCCCAGTTCTTGTACTTTATCTAATGTATATTCTATTGCTGTCTTTCCATTTATTTTTTCAAGCATATAAGGATTATATCTCATATCACATTGTAAATAAAAAATATTACCCATTTATATATACCCCCTAATATTTTCCAAAAAAGAGTTTATGTTTCTTAAATTATTTTCTTGTTTAATTCCATTAAATAATCCATCTTTGCATAGTCTTTCATATTCCCCTTTAACTTCAAACACATCTCTTTCTACTACTTTCCCTTCTTCATCTATAACAATACTTTCTTGCAAATTTTCATATTCATCATGACTAACTTCCGTATAAATATGACTATCATCCCATTTTTTTGAAAAAAAACATGTTACATCCATTGGAAAACTTTTAACCTGTTCTATATCGTGAGTCAGAACATTTATTTTTATTAACATATTTGCTTCCAACGGCATAAAATATATATTTTCTTTTAAGGCAATACTTGATGAAAATAAAAATGAATTATATTTACCTTTTGTTTGAAATTCTGTTGGAAATTTGTAAATTTTTTTTGTTACTTGCTTTTGTTTATTCCAGCAAACAATTACATTCTTTTCTCCTGACAGCCAAAAATTATCTCCATCATATAATATTGTATTATATTTATTTTGAAGTTCATCTAATTGATGTATCAAAAATTTTTCTTTATCCATATCAAATTCAATTACTTTATCTTGTATTGATGAAGGATAATATACAGACTTTCCCACTACGCACATATTATGTCCAAATATCATCATACCAACACCACTTAGCTGATCTTTATATGGATTTTGAATTACGCAAAATTTTTGTTCAGATATATTATATTTATATGTATTGCCATCTCCGAATAAATACACACATCTCCTATCCTCAGAAAATATTGCCTGTTTAAGTAGTGGATTTTTTCCTATATATTTTTTTTGCAAAGCATGAGTTTTAATATCAAAAATAATTAGATTCTCTGACATATAAGGCAAAATAATAAATTTTTCTTTATCTGCTATAATTCCCATAAATCCATACTTATCATCTTTGTCCATGCTTAATAAACTAACTATATATGATGTTTTCCTTGTCTTTCGATCATACGAAAACAGTCCATTTATATTTACTCCTGGAAACCATACTTTATCTTCTCTTTCAACCCAGCCATATTTTCTAAATAGGAGTTTTAATAAATTGGGGTGTATTATATTAGAATTTTGAATTAAAATATTTTTTTTTGTTTTGTTATACACTTGTACTACACTACTCTGATCTCCATAATATCCGTCACTCAGTACCACTGCTCTATCCATATCCGCACTATCATCATAGATTCCCCATCCTTCTTTCTGATACTGCTTTACGATTTTCTCATATTCCACCCACAGTTGCGGTCTCATAGAAGATACGGTACTTTTAATCAGCGGATGTGGTCTCCACAGTAATGCTACTTCATCCTTATTTTCCTTAAAGATTCTAAATACATCTTTCATCTTCTCCAGCATTTTTTCATTATTCTCCAACAATGCTGCAATACTGGTATTATAAAAGATAATCTTCTTCCAACTTCCATCCGGTTTCTGTATAATTTTCAACCACTCTTCGGGTATTTCCAGATCTTCCTTCTTTGTGTTTAATACCTTATCAATCTTTGGAGATCCCAGCCCAAGGAATTTTTCTTCCAGATATTTTCTATCCAGATGATTCCCCTGCAGTCCATTTTCCTGTGCTGCTTTCAGATATTCATTTACATAGATTTGCTTCATCTTTTCAGACTGTACAATTACCTTATCAGCATTGATAACTCCAGGAGTCCAGATAAAATGTTTTATATTATTGATAGATACTTGATCATCCGGTTCAATTTCCTGTAATACAAAATATGGTATATACACCAGTTCTTCCGTATACTTCTTTAAATTGCTGCTGAAGAATCTTGGATGCACGCAAGTTACCAGATTCCAATCATCATACGGATTATGGATATAAATCACATCCGGTTTTCTTTCCTCAAAGTTATAACTCTGCCAGTCTATTACTTCAATATTCTTTGGATATTCGTTGCCTTCGTAATGCATTTGTCCAAGGCTTCTATCCGGGTTTCTGTCATAATATGGAATCGGTACGCAATAAGCATCACATTCTGGATCTTCTTTAGCTGCCAGATAGACACTTTCCAGGGAATCCCACATGGATGCTTTATATGGGAAGAAAGCGACTTCCTTACGGACAGGAATGTCGTTCTTTACACTGTTTTCAATTCGAAGGAGCTGTTTCTTTAGATTCTTGTAGATTTTATTGGCACTGCTGTCTGTGTTATTCTGCAATGCTTCATAGATTTGATAAACGAGGTCGCAATAATCCTGTATATAGGGAATGGAAATGCAATCTTCTTTTTCCATTGTCTCAATGGCATTCCCTATGCTGACTGCACACTCCTGGCATTGTGCCAGCAGATCCTGTGCAGATACGGTATTGTTTCTGTCGATATGATTCTTGATTTCCTCATGTGCTTCATGAAGTGTCTGGATCATGTCCAGAATGTCTTTTTTCTGTGCCTTCCTCATATATATCCCCTTAATTGTACATTCCTTGTATTTCTTCTCTTTACGTGACCAAAGCCACATAAAGCAAGAAACTGTCTTTTCACATGTGGTTCTTTTTCACATAAAAAGAAGTGGCACTTTTATCCACTTCCTTAGATACACTGTTGCTATTATGCTATCCTGATCAATAGCTGCTGCCTACATATAAAGTCACTCTGTATTCCTTCATACTCCCCAGTATATCTTTGGAATAATCCTTTTACTTATAATCATTCTAGCACATTATTATGTAAATTGCGATAGAATTTTGAATTTTTCTGAATTTTTATACTGGAGCACGTTCATGGAGAAATTATTAGTTTAATGCTATTCTTATTTTATTTGTCTTTTTCATCATTTAATAGTATAATAGCATTAGAATTAATATAAAATATTGATATGAAAGGAGTTCTGCTATGCAAACACTAATCAGACCATCCGCTGCTATTCGGCAAAATTACACAGAGATAGCTGCTTTATGCAAAGAAACCGGTGAACCTGTTTTTTTAACTAAAAATGGTGAAGGTGATCTGGTTGTTATGGATATAGCCACTTATGACCAGCGAGAAAAGCAATTAGAACTTAGGGAAAAATTAATTGAAATTGAAGAATTAAGGCGTGCCGGCGCACCTGACATGGATGCCCGCGGTGCTTCTGCTAATCTGCGCACTGCACTAAAGGGGAAAACTTATGTATAAAGTTGATATCTCTCCTTCGGCAAATGCTGTTCTGGAAGGATACACATTCCGTTGTGCCAGAGACAACGGAGAAGAGTGTGCATTACGACTACTGGACGCTTATGATGAGAAAATCTCTTATTTGGAATCCACTCCCCTCATCGGATGTGCCCGATTGAAGTATATTCCTTCCAAATATCGTGTTTTAAATTTCTGGCCACACCTCTGGTTCGTCTTCCAGATAAAAGAGTATGAGAACTGTGTAAAAATTGATTACATAATTGATGACAGACAAAACTATGGTACTTTTCTAAAATAAACAGCAGAAATGTTCAAGCTTCTTATTCATATTCTGTTCATAATTCTTTTCAGAATTGTTCAAAATATCAACACGATTTAGACACGAAACTCCCCTATACTATAATCATAAGATGCAGCGATGCAAAGGAGGATGTAACAGACATCCACCTTAAATTAAAAAGTGATAATAACATTACTTATAATAACTTTTTCATAATAATGCCAAGTAATCAGAAATTACTTGGCATCCTCCCTTTTTAGGGGGATTTTTTTATTTTCTACAATATTTTCAAGCATATAAAAAACCTGACAGAAAGGATTTCTCCCCTCTATCAGGTCTTCTTTTTTCACAGCCTAGCCGTGTATTCTCTCAATTATTCAGCCTTGCCAACAGATCCGAAGAGTTCCATCTTCTCTTTTACTGTAGCCTTGATAGCTTCGAAGCCAGGATTTAAGAGTTTACGAGGATCGAATCCCTTACCTTCTAAGTCCTTACCAGCTTCGATGTACTTACGTGTAGCTTCCTGGAATGCTAACTGGCATTCTGTATTAACGTTAACCTTAGCTACGCCAAGTGTGATAGCTTTCTTAACCATCTCTGCAGGAATACCTGTACCACCATGAAGTACGAGAGGCATAACACCTGTCTTCTGCTGGATTGCATCCAGAGTCTCGAAGCTTAATCCCTTCCAGTTTGCAGGATATTTACCATGAATGTTACCGATACCTGCTGCTAACATATCTACGCCAAGATCTGCGATCTGCTTACACTCGTTAGGATCTGCGCACTCGCCCATACCGATAACGCCATCTTCTTCACCACCGATAGAACCAACTTCTGCTTCGATGGACATGCCCATTGCATGAGCAACTGCTACTAATTCCTTAGTCTTTTCAATGTTCTCTTCGATTCCATAATGAGAACCATCGAACATGATAGATGTGAAACCAGCCTTGATGCACTTGTAGCATCCGTCATAAGTACCATGATCCAGATGTAATGCAACTGGTACTGTGATTCCGAGTGATTTATCCATTGCCTTAACCATAGCGGCAACTGTATCAAAGCCTGTCATGTACTTGCCGGCACCTTCTGATACACCTAAGATTACAGGGCTGTTTAATTCCTGTGCGGTTAACAGAATGGCTTTTGTCCATTCAAGGTTGTTGATGTTGAAATGACCTACTGCATAATGACCTGCTTTTGCTTTTTTAAGCATTTCTGTAGCTGAAACTAACATAATTCCAAACCTCCATTTTCATTACTTGCCATAACTCTCCACAATTCTTTGCAGAATCTGTAGTTACTGCTTGCCTCTTTATCATTGGAACACAATTGTCCCTGACAAAATACATTATAAACCGTTTTCCCTGGGTTGTAAACTAAATTGTTTATTTTTTAACGTTATAATTTTAACTCAAAAAAGCGCACAAGATACAAATATCCTGTGCGCTTGTAATATATTTCTGTAACTTGCAAATTTGCCGTGTGGAAAAACTACCATATATGGTTTTTTCACACTATTCTTTTACAATAATATCCACTGCCTGCTGTTTATTGGACAGCTCTACCTTGGTATGGTTGCCGCCGTATTCCCCATCTAATGTCCATGCGATCTCTTCACCAGACTCTATGGTAAGGGATGCTGTCTTGAAGCAATACATATAAGCGGTGTCTACTCTCTCACTAATCAATGCCGTCAGGATGGAATTCAGTTCGATAGGATTATTGGGTCGCTTGATCAATGTGACTTCAAAGAGTCCGTCGTTAAGTGCCACATTTCTGCCGGTAATATTCTTGAATCCTCCTACAGAATAGGAATTGGTAATCATTCCAAAGATGAAATCGTCCTCAATGACAGTGTCATCATAGCTTACCTTCATATGGTAGGATTTCACATTCTGCAGGTGTTTCATGCCTTCCAGAATGTATGCCATATGCCCCAGTGCGTTCTTCATTTCCTGTGGTGTTCCATAGGAAACTTCAGTAAACAGGCCAAAGGCAGCAATATATACAAATACATCATGATTAAACACCCCGACATCACAGGCAAATGTATGTCCTGCTGCCACGATATCGGCTGCTTTCTTCATTTGAGATGGAAGTTTCAGGCTGTTTGCAAAATCATTGGTACTTCCTGCAGGAATATATCCTACAGTGGTCTTGAACCCGGATTGCATCATGCCGGTCACTATCTCGTCTAAGGTGCCGTCTCCTCCGCTGCATACAACTAACTGATAGGACTTGTCTCTCTCTCTGGTGACGCGAATAGCGTCTCCCTGGCTCTGTGTGGTATATACCGTCACCTCGCAGTCAGCCTTGACGAGAGTATCTGTGATCTCCAGCAGATGATTTCTGATCTGCCCTTTGCCGGCATGGGGATTCACGATGAAAAGAACTTTCTTAGGCATCCTGTCCACTCAGGAATCTTTCAATATGTGCTACAGCTGCGGATTCATCAGAACCATCTGCAACAACTGTAAGTGTCTCACCGTTATCAAGTCCGAGACTCATCATACCCATGATACTCTTTGCATTTACCTTCTTGTCATCCACTTCCACATAGATGGTACTTTCATACTGGCTGGCTACCTGTACGAATACTGCTACCGGTCTCGCTTCCAGACCATTGTCCAACTGGACTTCCATTGACTTCTGAACCATAATATTCTCCTCCTTTATTTCCGCAATCTGTCTGCCAACTCACCCAGCTTTCTAAGCCTGTGGTTGACTCCTGACTTCCCTACTTTGGGATTCAGATATTCACCTAACTCTTTTAGTGTCGCATCGGGATAATCAAGTCTGACCTCAGCGATTTCCCGCAGCTGGTCGGACAGATTATGAAAACCATAATGTTCCTTGATATACATGATATCTTCTATTTGTTTTGTTGCTGCATTCACAGTTTTAGTAATATTTGCAGCTTCGCAGTTGACTTTTCTATTAATGGAATTGCGCATATCTTTCAGAATCCGCAGATTCTCCAGACTCATGAGTGACTGATGGGCACCCATGACATTAAGTAGTTCTACAATGCCTTCGCTTTCCTTGATATAGACTACCAGGTAGCGCTTTCTCTGTACGACCTTGCCTTCAATGTCAAAATCTGCCAAAGCACCCTGTATCTGCATTGCCTGTTCATTGTTTTCACATACGAATTCCAGATGATACCCTTTCTCTGGGTTACTCATGGAGCCAATGCTCAGAAACGCACCTCGTAAAAAGGCACGCTTACAACACAGGCTTTTGATGACCAGAGGATTGACGCATAAGCTCTTCTCCTCGTACTTCACCGCCTGCAATATTCTCTGCACAACGTCTTCTTCCGTGTATCGAAACAGATTCACGAAATTATCCATTTTGCCTTCTATATTAAATGTTTTCTTCAGTAATGTAAAGCCTTTTCTTGCAACATAGGGAGTTTCTTCCTGAATTTCAATATATTTCGCTCCCTTTTCGTCACATTTCACAGCTTTGGTATACTCCAGAATCGCTGCCAGCTCTGCAATATCGCAGTGTCTTGCTTCCGGCAGTAGTCTGACCAGTTCATCTTTCACTTCTCCTGAAAATGACATAGGCTACCTCTTATTTTATATCCCTGTGCCGCAGAGTCAGCCCGTATTCACCCTGATTACTCAGTCTGTTATACAGCTCTATCGCCAGAGTCACACTTCTGTGCTGTCCTCCAGTACAGCCAATAGCTACTACCAGCTGATTCTTGCCCTCTTTCACATAATTGGGAATAAGGAAAGTAATCATATCTGTCAGCTTATCCAGAAACTGATGTGCTTCCTGAAAGCTCATGACATAATCATGGACTTCCTTATCCAGTCCTGTCTTAGGTTTCATTTCATCTATATAGAAAGGATTCGGCAGAAACCTTACATCAAATACAAGGTCTGCATCCTGTGGTATTCCATGTTTGAAGCCAAATGAAATCACATTGATCATAAGGCTGTTATATTTCTCATTATTTACAAAGATACGATCCAGCTCCGCCTTTAACTCTCTGGTCAGCAGGTTCGTTGTATCAATGACATAGTCAGCCTGCTCTCTGATGCTGGCAAGCAGGGCTCTCTCCTGGGTAATACCCTTCATCAGATCCCCATCTGTAGACAGGGGATGGATTCGTCTCGTTTCCTTATATCTTTTTAAAAGTACCTGGTCAGAAGCCTCCAGAAACAGTAATTCAAAAGAATACTTGGATTTTCTCAGTCTTGCAACTGCCTGATTCACGTCATCAAATGACTGTGCCGCTCTAACATCCAGTCCTAAAGCAACATTCTGTATTGTAGAATTGGGCATTGTGATCAGTTCCACGAACTTGTCGATCAATGCCACCGGGATATTGTCTGCACAGTAAAACCCGGCATCCTCCAACATTTTCATAGCGGTACTCTTACCGCCTCCACTCATACCAGTCACAATTACAAATCTCATAGCTCCCCAGCCTTTCTGTCAATCTCTTTCGCAAATGATGTCTGTTTGTGTTCCTGTACCGGATCTACTGAAAATCTCCCAGCATAATGACTTCCGGCTCTATCTTTACGCCAAAGCTGCTCCATACTTTAGCCTGTATTTCCTGTATCAATATATAAATATCTGTTGCTGTGGCATTGCCCTTATTTACAACAAAGCCACAATGTTTCTCTGATACCTGTGCGCCACCGCATTGAAAGCCTCGAAGCCCCGCATCCTGTATCAGTTTTGCCGCAAAATATCCTTCCGGTCTTTTAAAGGTAGAACCGGCACTTGGATATTCCAGTGGCTGTTTGTCTTTTCTTCTGGCAGCCAAGTCTTCCATCTTGAGACGTATCTCTTCCTGCTGCCCTCTCTCTAACTGTATGGAAGCTCCCAATACAATATAAGCTTCCTCTTTCAAAAGGCTGTGTCGGTATGCAAAATGCATCTCTTCACAGCTCTTCTCTACAATCTCTCCCTGTGGAGTCATCAGGCGTACAGAAGTAATGACCTGCTTCATTTCACCGTCATATGCGCCCGCATTCATCACAACTGCGCCACCCAGAGTCCCAGGAATCCCCGCAGCGAATTCAAACCCTGTCAGTGACTGTGCAAGAGCAACTCTGGCGATAGCCGCCAATGTTGCTCCAGCCTCACAGTACATAATATGATTATCTTTTATCTCGATATGGTTAAATTCTTTGGCAAGATGCAGAATAATACCGTCATACCCCTTGTCACTTACCAGAAGATTGCTGCCATTTCCTAATAAATAGTAAGTCTCTCCTGCGTGATTTAACAACTGAATCGTACTTTTCAGTTCTTCTTGCGTGGCTATCTCCAGAAACAGCCTTGCCGGTCCACCTACTCGAAATGTCGTATGACGGCTCATCGGCTCCTGTTCCAGTATTCTTTCTGTAGGAAGGTATTGCTTTAATTCTGTTATAATCTCCTGCTTCAAAATCTCACCTGTCATCTTTTATTTTTACAACCTATTATATTACAGTACCAGCTTAGCAGCACCATAGATTCCTGCGTCATTTCCCAGAGTTGCAAGCTTGAACTGTGCATTTCTGCATCCATGGAACGCATATTTCTCATAGTATTTTGTGATGTACTGGCATAAGATATCTCCTGCCTTAGATACACCACCACCGATAACGAAGGCTTCTGGATTTACGACTGCTGCGATAGCTGCCAGTCCTTTGCCAAGGTATTGTCCAAACTGCTCTGCGATCTCACACGCTACTTCATCACCGGCTTTTACTGCATCAAATACAGTCTTGGCACTGACTTCGCCCTGACGGAGTACACTGTCCTTTGTATCTGCTTCCAGTCTTCTCTTCGCCAGTCTTACGATACCTGTTGCTGATGCATACTGTTCAAGACAGCCATGATTGCCACATCCGCAGGCATCTCCTTCTTTGTCTTCTATATGAATATGACCGATTTCACCTGCTGCGCCGGTAGCACCTGTCAGAATCTTACCGCCAAGGATAACGCCGCCGCCTACACCGGTTCCAAGTGTAACAAGTACCATGTTCTCGAAGCCTTGTCCGCCGCCGCGCCACATCTCACCAAGAGCTGCTACATTTGCATCATTACCAGCCTGTACAGCAAGTCCTGTCAGACCACCAAGAATTTCTTTTACATCCATGATGTCCCAGCCAAGGTTGACTGCCTTGAGTACAACGCCTTTATCATTTACAGGTCCTGGTACACCGATACCGATACCTGCTACTTCGTCTTTTGCAATATTCTTCTCTGCCATCTTGTCCAAAACGGACTTGGCTACGTCCGGGAGAATATTCTTGCCATTCTCTTCTGTTCTGGTAATGATCTCCCACTTATCCTGCACATTTCCTTCCAGGTCAAAAAGACCGAGCTTTACAGTTGTGCCTCCTACATCGACACCGAAACAATACTTACTCATTACTCCTCATCCTCTTCTCTTTTTCTTGTTAATGAATTCTGTACACGCTGATACAGCTCCTGTGCTGCATTATAGCCCATCTTCTTCTGTCTGTGGTTGACCGCTGCGCACTCGCAGATGATTGCCAGGCTTCGTCCGGGTCTGATTGGAATATTATGGCATACTACTTTATTACCAAGATATTCCGTATAATTCTCTTCCAGACCAAGTCTGTCGTATTTCTTCTCTTTATCCCAGTCTTCCAGACGGATAACAAGGCTGATATTGGTCGTATCCATAACGCTGGATACACCGAACAATGCCTTGACATCTATAATACCGATACCTCTCAGCTCAATAAAATGCTTCGTGATATCAGGTGCTGTACCTACCAGAGTATCATCACTGACTTTGCGGATCTCTACCACGTCATCAGATACAAGTCTGTGTCCTCTCTTGATCAGCTCCAGGGCGGCCTCGCTCTTACCAATACCGCTCTCACCCGTAATCAGGACACCTTCACCATATACATCGACCAGTACACCATGTACAGAAATGCATGGAGCCAGCTTGACATTGAGCCATCTGATAATCTCTGCCATGAAAGCAGAAGTAGACTTCTGTGTCAGAAGCACCGGTACTTTATTCTTCACTGCGGTTTCCAGAAATATCTCATCCGGACGCAGGTCTCTGCAAAATACGATACAGGGAGTTTTCTCAGAAAGAACCTTTGGATAGACCTCTCTCTTATCCTCTTCTGTCATGTGCTCCATGTAGGAATACTCTACAAAACCAATGATCTGTGGTCTTGTCTCATCATAATGTTCAAAATAACCCGCAAGCTGCAGCGCAGGTCTGTTGATATCCGGCTGAGTCACCTTGATCCCCGTAATATCTACTTCTGGTGTCAGATTCTGCAATTCCAGCTTATCAATTAACTGTTTAATACTAACTGCCATATCCATACCCATACCTTTCTTTTTACACAAACTGCCTCTCTTCATAGGCACTGCTTTGTTTCAATCATAGCATACTTAACTTCGCTTTGCTACTTTTTATTGCTCCTGTTTATGGAAAAAGCGATAGATTTCCTCCGCCACATTTACCGTGATTCCCGGAACCTCCTGCAAGGTGCTGACCTGCGCCTGCTGCAGCTCTTCAATGGACTTGAAATATTTCATCAAAGCCTTACGGCGGCTGGGTCCCACACCGTTGATTTCATCCAGTACAGAATGCACCTGTGCCTTGCTTCGAAGCGATCTGTGATACGTGATGGCAAAGCGGTGGGCTTCATCCTGAATACGGGTAATAAGCTTGAAGCCTTCTGAATTTCTGTCTATGGGCAGCTCTTTATTCTGGAAATACAATCCTCTGGTGCGGTGGTTATCATCCTTTACCATACCACATACAGGAATATTTATCCCCAGTTCATCCAATACCTGTAAAGCAATATTTACCTGTCCCCGTCCACCATCCATGAGCAAAAGGTCAGGAAATTTCGTAAAGCTGCCGAAATTCTCATCCATGTTCTGTTCCTGCATTTCCTGTTTCTCATCCAGTCCATGCTGGAATCGTCTGGTCAATACCTCATGCATGCAGGCGTAATCATCCGGGCCAGCTACGGTCTTCATCTTGAATTTACGGTAATCGCTGCGTTTTGGCTTGCCTTTTTCATAGACTACCATAGAACCGACGTTGGCGAAACCGCTTGTATTGGAAATATCAAAAGCCTCCATTCGGGAGAGTCCCTTGAGTCCCAGCAGATCTTCAATCTCCTTCACTGCACCAATGGTTCTGCCCTCTTCCCTGCGGATACGTTCTCTGTCCTGACTCAGTACCAGGGCTGCATTTCTGGCTGCAAGGTCAACCAGCTTTTCCTTGGAGCCTTTCAGCGGCACTCGTAAATGAACCCTGCTTCCCTTCTTGGCAGTAAGCCATTTCTCCACCAGCTCCATATCTTCTATTGACTCCTGCAGCATAATCTCTCTTGGGATAAAAGGAGTTCCTGCGTAAAACTGTTTTACGAAGCTTGTTAATATTTTATCAACAGAAGGTTCCTCTATCTGTGTCATATAGAAATGCTCTCTGCCAATGAGTTTACCATTTCGCAGGAAGAAGACCTGTACTACGGTCTCATTACCATCTATGGCAAGGGCAATGATATCCTTATCCTCCCCTATATTATCAGACATCTTCTGTGTTTCACTGATCTTTTTGATATTTTCTATCAGATCACGGTATTTGATGGCTTCCTCATACTCCATGGCTTCAGAAGCAGCCTGCATTTTTTCCTTCAGATCCTTGATGACCGGTTGATATTTGCCATTGAGGAAATCCAGCGCCTGCTCAATCTGTGCTGCATACTCTTCCCTGGATACATATCCCTGACAAGGCGCACAACACTGATTGATGTGATAGTTCAGACAAGGTCTTTCTTTGCCAATATCTGCGGGAAGTCTACGGTTACAGGTTCTAAGCTTGTAAAGCTTATTAATCAGATCTATGGTTTCTTTGACTCCTCCACTGGTAAAAGGTCCAAAGTACCTCGCCTTGTCCTTCTTCATCTGCCGAACCAGCAGAATACGGGGATATTCTTCTCCTACGGTTACTTTTATATAAGGATATGTCTTATCATCCTTGAGCATGGTATTGTACTTGGGGCGATTCTCCTTGATCAGGTTATTCTCCAATACCAGTGCTTCCAGTTCAGAGTCCGTTACAATATATTCAAACCGGGCAATGAGAGACACCATTTTGTCAATCTGCGGCCCCCTGCCGATATTTTCCTTGAAATAGGAACGCACACGGTTATGCAGGTTGATTGCCTTGCCCACATATAGAATCGTATCGTCCTTGTCGTGCATGATATACACGCCGGGTTTGTTTGGAAGTTTATGAAGCTCTTCCTTTATGTCAAAATCCTGTGGCATTATAAGTCTCCTTCTATCTAAGCACTTTGCGTTGAAAGCAAAAAATCACTGTTTTTGTAAATTCAGTGATTTTTCGCTTTTCTATATCTTCTTATTTACTGATTCCATCTGGAACTGAATTGTGAATTCTCTTTGTCTGTATCTGTTCCCGACTGATTTCCTGCATTCTGCTGCTCTGTGGTATTATCACCCTGCATCGGCTGCTGCGGCATTGATTCCTGCTGCTGTGGCTGTCTGGGTGCAAAAGAAATCTCATTGCGGGGAAGATAAGGATTCACCGCCTGTTGTGTCGGACGGCTGCGAAGTTCTTCCGGTGTCGGAGCCTTCTCGTCATCCTCTTCCACAACTGTCTGTTTTGGAGCTTCCTGCTCTATAGCAGTCTCCTGTGGCTTTTCTTCCTTACTTTCTTCCTTATTTTCTTCTTTCTTCTCTTCTTTATTCTCTTCCGGTTCAGGAAGTCCCTTAGCTTCTCTGTAAATCTTCATGAACTCCTTACCGGTAATGGTCTCTTTCTCAATCAAGTGAGCTGCGATCTTATCCAGCACATCACGATTCTCACGAAGCATCTGTAATGCTTCCTCATATGCGTCCTTGAGAATCTGCATCACTTCATTATCAATCTCGGAAGCGGTATTATCTGCACAGTTCAGGGATGATCTGCCATCCAGATACTGACTCTCCACTGTCTCCAATCCCATCAGACCAAACTTCTTGCTCATACCATAGCGTGTTACCATGGAGCGGGCTATGCTGGTTGCCTTCTCGATATCATTGGAAGCGCCTGTGGTTACTGTATCAAATACGATCTCTTCCGCAGCACGTCCACCAAGGAGTCCCACAATCATATCATGTAATTCTGCCTGTGTATTCAGATATTTCTCATCTTCCGGTACATGCATGACATAACCGAGTGCTCCCATGGTTCTTGGAACAATGGTGATCTTCTGCACCGGTTCCGAATTCTTCTGCAAAGCACTGATCAGCGCATGCCCTACTTCATGATAGGATACAATCTTACGCTCTTCCTTGCTCATGATACGGTCTTTCTTCTCTTTACCTACCAATACGACTTCTACCGCATTGAATAAGTCCTTCTGACTGACAAATTCTCTGCCTTCCTTGACTGCGTTAATTGCAGCTTCGTTAATCATATTGGCAAGGTCAGAACCTACTGCACCGCTGGTAGCCAATGCAATGGCATCCAGATCTACAGTCTCATCCATCAGTACATCTTTTGCATGTACTTTCAGAATATCCACACGACCCTTTAAGTCTGGTTTATCCACGATAACTCTTCTGTCAAAACGTCCCGGACGAAGCAGCGCCTTATCCAGTATCTCCGGTCTGTTCGTTGCTGCCAGAACGATAATACCCTTCTTACCATCGAAACCATCCATTTCGGAGAGCAGCTGGTTCAGAGTCTGTTCACGTTCCTCATTACCGCCACCGTACTTGGAATCACGGCTTCGACCAATCGCATCAATCTCATCAATAAAGATAATACATGGTGCATTCTTCTCTGCTTCCTTAAACAAATCTCTTACACGGGAAGCACCTACACCTACATATAATTCAATAAAATCAGAACCTGCAAGGGAGAAGAATGGCACATGTGCCTCTCCTGCTACTGCCTTTGCAAGCAGAGTCTTACCTGTTCCGGGAGGTCCTACGAGCAGTGCGCCCTTTGGAAGCTTCGCACCGATCTTGGAATATTTACCCGGATTATGCAGGAAATCTACGATTTCTTTCAGGGAATCCTTGGCTTCTTCCTCACCTGCTACATCTTTAAAAGTAATTCCTGTTTCTTTCTGTACATATACTTTGGCATTGCTCTTACCCATGCTGAAAGCTCCGCCACCACCTGTCATCTTGCGAAGCAGCAGGCTTAAAAGCCCCCACATCAGCAGGATTGGCAGAATATAGGATAAAATAGATAAAATAATACCGGAGCCGTCAGGAACAGAACCGCTTACTTCTACATTGGCATCCAGAAGACGCTGTGTCAGTGTATCATCATCCTCAATCTTACCTGTATGGTAAGTAATGGCAGGCTGCATATAGAATAAGGATACTGTCTGTTTACTCTTGGGATAGATCGTAATCTGGTTGGACTCGATCTTAACCTTCTCTACCTGCCCTTCTTCAATCATGGAGATGAACTGATTATAAGATATCTCCGTGTCTGTCGCTCCTGTAAAAGCCTTCATGAAATAGCTGATACATAATAAGGAAAGCAGTGCTGCAATCAGAAGAATCAGAAGATTCTGTTTCTTAGGATCTCTTCCGTTTCCATTACCATTTCCGCCTGAACTGCCGTTATTATTGCCATTTCCGCCTGAATTGTTGTTGTACTGGTTAAACTGATTATTGTCCATTGTATAATAACCATGCCTTTCGCAAACTTTATAGTCACGCGTCCCGGTTGTGCATGCTGCACGCAAACAGCCGCAATAACCGTTATAACGCATCTTTCAACTTCCCTACTCAGAAGTATTGCCCAAGTGAAAGTATTCAATTATAATTATAAGTTGTAAGAGTTTATAAATCAACTTTTTCTTTCTGAAATAAAAATTCGAACTATTAATATTTTATAAAAAATAGTAGATTTTTGACATCTGAGCGTTGTATAATACTCAGATGTGATTACAGAAAACGTGGTTTTTCCACCCATTAATATAGAAAGGAATCAAAGCTATGCCAGTAAAGTATGTATTCGTTACAGGCGGTGTTGTATCCGGATTAGGAAAAGGCATCACTGCAGCCTCCCTTGGACGTCTTCTGAAAGCCCGTGGTTATAAAGTGACCATGCAGAAGTTCGATCCTTATATCAATATCGACCCCGGAACCATGAACCCGATTCAGCATGGTGAAGTATTTGTCACTGATGACGGTGCTGAAACAGACCTCGATCTGGGTCATTACGAAAGATTTATTGATGAAAGTCTTGATAAGAACTCCAATGTGACTACCGGTAAGGTTTACTGGAGTGTACTGCAGAAGGAGCGCCGCGGCGATTATGGCGGGGGTACCGTTCAGGTCATTCCACACATTACGAATGAAATCAAGAGTCGTTTCTACCGCAATTTCACAGACTCGGATATGCGTATTGCAATCATTGAAGTCGGTGGTACAGTCGGTGATATCGAAAGCCAGCCTTTCCTGGAATCTATTCGTCAGTTCCAGCATGAAGTCGGCAGAGAAAATGCTATTCTGATTCATGTAACTCTGATTCCTTATCTGAGTGCTTCTCAGGAAATGAAGACCAAGCCTACCCAGGCCAGTGTAAAAGAGCTGCAGGGAATGGGTATCCAGCCTGACATTATCGTATGTCGCAGCGAGCATCCTCTCGATCAGGGTATCAAGGATAAGATTGCTCTGTTCTGTAATGTACCGAATTCTCACGTATTACAGAATCTGGATGTAAAGTATCTCTATGAAGCACCTCTTGCCATGGAGAAAGAACATCTGGCTGAGGTTGCCTGTGAATGTCTCCACCTGGATTGTCCGGAACCTGATCTTGCAGACTGGAAGAAGATGGTAGATGACCTCTACGCTGCAACTCACGAAGTAACGATTGCCCTAGTCGGCAAATATACACAACTCCATGACGCTTATATCAGTGTCGTAGAAGCTCTCAAGCATGGCGGTATTCCCCAGCATACCACTGTCAATATCCGCTGGGTAGATTCTGAGCAGGTCAACGCAGACAATGTAGCAGATATTCTCAATGGTGTAGATGGCGTTCTGGTACCGGGTGGTTTCGGCGACCGTGGTATCGAAGGTATGATTGACGCCATTCATTATGCACGTACTAATAACATTCCATTCCTTGGATTATGTCTGGGCATGCAGCTCTCTATCGTAGAATACGCCCGCAATGTTGTTGGATATAATGATGCACACAGCGTTGAGCTCAACCCCAACACCACTCATCCAGTTATCGCACTGATGCCGGATCAGAATGGTGTAGAAGATATCGGCGGTACTTTAAGACTTGGTTCCTATCCATGTCATCTGGACAAGGCTTCCAAGGCTTATACCCTCTACGGAGAAGAGATCATTCATGAGCGTCACAGACATCGTTATGAAGTCAACAATGATTTCCGTGCAGCCCTTACAGATAAAGGCATGATGCTCTCCGGTCTGTCTCCTGATGGACGTATTGTAGAAATGGTAGAGATTCCTTCCCATCGTTTCTTCCTTGCAACACAGGCACATCCGGAATTAAAGAGCCGTCCTAACCGACCACACCCTTTATTCAGAGGACTTGTAGAAGCAGCTCTTGCATATAAAAACGAGAAATAATCACAATAGACCGAATCACTTTTTAGTGGTTCGGTTTTATATTTTTATGGTTATTTTTCATACAAATTTCATTACTTTTGCATTAAAATTCATTAATATGTAATGATATGATGATGTTATCAGACAAATAACCTAATATTATTTGTGCATTTAGACCAATTCCACTGGAAAGAGAGGTATTTTATTTATGGCAAACAGATTTATCTTAAACGAGACTTCCTATCATGGAGCAGGTGCTATCCAGAGCATTGCAGACGAAGCAAAGGGACGTTCCTTTACAAAAGCTTTCGTATGTTCTGATCCCGACCTGATCAAATTCGGTGTAACCAAGAAAGTACTGGATGTACTGGAAGGTGTTGCAGATACTAAGAACAGGGCAGTTCCTATCTTCGCAGTTCCAACAACTGCTGGTACAGCAGCAGAAGTAACCATTAACTACGTTATCACAGATGCTGAGAAGAACAGAAAGATGGTATGCGTAGATCCTCATGATATTCCTGTTGTTGCTTTCATCGATCCTGAAATGATGGCTTCCATGCCTAAGAGATTAACAGCCGCAACCGGTATGGATGCTCTCTATGATACACCACATGGTATTGCCAACGCTATCATCCTTCCTACTGTTATGGAATACAATGCAGAAGCTACTGGTGAGAAATATCGTGAAATCGCAAGAGCTATGGGTGTCAAGGGTGTTGACGACATGACTCAGGAAGAATACAGAAAAGCAGCTGTAGACGCTGTAAAACAACTTTCTCAGGATGTAGGAATTCCTGCTGACTTAAAGGACATCGTAAAGAGAGAGGATATTCCTTTCCTGGCACAGTCCGCATATGATGATGCATGCAGACCTGGCAATCCTAAGGAAACCAGCGTAGAAGACATCACCAAGTTATACGAATCCTTACTTTAATTCAATCGTTACTATTAAGAACCCGTTCTTTATAGTTTCAATAAAACATACCACTCTCAAAAACCGCCGGCTCTATGGGCCAGCGGTTTTTATACTATATAGATCCCTGTCTGTAAGCTGCAAGCAGCAGCTCCAGATCATGAATATTGTCCAGTATCTTCTTTCCATTATCCGTATCCTTGATCATGACACGATCAGGCTCCATTTCAAAGAAGTTTGAACTGGACTCTATGTCTTTGTTCTCAGTTAATACCTTCTCAATACTTTCAAAGGGCTGATGTGCTTTCAGGCGCATACCATGCGAATTATAAATTAGTGTATATCCTGCAATTCCTGTTGTCTTCTGGTATGCTTTACAGAAACCGCCATCAATTACAATGAGACGATTGTTGGCTTTTACAGGGGATTCTCCATCTGAAACCTTAATCGGTGTATGTCCGTTAATGATATGGGACATGGACGAATGTAAGCCAAACTCCCCAAGAATCCTCACGCATACATCTTCCTGCTGATAATACCGATAGTACGGATCTTTTACTTCTTCCCAGGCTCTCTTATCTTCTACAAAAGTCCTCTCAAAGGTCTTGATATTCCTGCCGGACAATGGAGATTTCTTACCGCACCACAGATACCACATGAAATCCAGTGCCGGTCTTGTTCCCTGATAAAAGGCAAGTCTTGCTACTCTCTGGGCATAATCCATATATTCCTTACCACAGTAGAACTTCTCTGCTATTTGAATTCCATCCAGATTGCCATTTTCATCCAGTGGAATACAACCATGAAACAGCAGATTCCCATTGTATACACGGTATATGCTGCCTTTTTCATACAGGAATTCCACATGATCCCGCAGTACATGGCTGTTGCGGAAGGAAGCCCTCAGGTCTTCCATCACTTTTTGTTCCTCTTCGGACAATACATATGGCTGTTTAAAGTCTATTGTTGGAAAGTACGTATCATTCAGATCATATTCCTGTCCTTCTATGCATACAGTGCCTTTTCCAAGGTCCATCTTATCCAGCAGTAGGCGGTCATCCATATTGTATTCTGAGTGGCGCATAATAATCTGCCCTTCCAGCTTGAACAGAATAATGGAAATGGCTTTCAGCGCTGCCTTCATAGGTGTTAGATCGGGATACAGCTTCTCTGCAAAAAGAATCAGGGAGCGGAGACTGATTCCATAGGAATTCTCCAGAATCTCCATATTGCCGTATTTGATATTATTTCTCAACACATTTGCAATGCAGGCTTCGCTGCCACATGCAGCTCCCATCCACAGAATATCATGGTTTCCCCATTCGATATCCAGCGAGTGATACTTCATCAGCAGCTCAATAATTCTATCTGCATTACTTCCCCTGTCAAAAATATCACCCACGATATGCAGATGATCCACTGCCAGTCTTTTAATTAATTTGGTATACGCCTCAATAAAGGCATCTGCACTTCCTATGTCTATGATGGTATCTATGATCTTCTCATGATAGACATACTGGTTATTATCCTCGTCTGACTGCGCATGAAGCAACTCATCTATAATATAACTGAACTCCGGTGGCAGTGCCTTACGCACCTTTGAACGGGTATATTTGGATGAAAGCAGCTTCGCCAGCTCCGTCAGATTCTTCAGGGTCATTTTGTACCAGTACGGGGTAATCGCATTCTGCTCCTTTAACAGCTTGATCTTCTCCACAGGATAATAGACCAGTGTACAGATCTCCTGTCTCTCCTGTGCGGATAACCTGCTGCCAAAGATCATATCCACCTTCTCCTTGATGACTCCCGCAGCATTATTCAGTATATGATAAAAGGCTTCATATTCTCCATGCAGGTCACTCATGAAATGCTCTGTACCCTTTGGCAGATTCAAAATAGCTTTTAAATTGATAATTTCCCTGCACACTGCGGGTATGGATGGATATTTCTCAGCTAAAAGACGTAAATACTTCAATTTTTCTTCTGACAGATAAGGTGTATAAGAACTCTCGAAATCCATATTTCCTCCATTTTATAAGATATGTATTATTATATCATGAACTTCGTTCATGATCGTCATTCGCCGTTCGGGATGAGCATGCAAGCATGTTCCCCCTCACTAACGCTCATTATATCGTAATTATTGTGATATATAACAATACGTTGTTACGGATTTAACAAGCATGAAAAAAAGACGCCTGATCTGCATCAAACGTCTTTTGTCTATTCAACTCTATGTTAATCCTGTATATTCGTCTGCTCATAGCAACATTATAGCATCCCGGTAACGTTTCTTACAAGAGTAAATTTATGCCTTATTCCTGTATTCTCCATCTGTAATCCTGTCTCCATATCCGCCTGGTCGGATATCCCGCCCAAGAATGCTGTGTGTGCCCTGTTTATCATAGGAATAGAGAAGATATCCCTCTGTCCGGTTCACATCCAATCTGTCATAAGCATTCGCCTGCTGCCATCCATCATCTACTGGAAGGCTTCTGGATGTTGCTCCTGCTCTTCCCTGTCTCTTTCTCCTCTGATTTCTGAATGCTATCTGTTCTCTTGCATCTCTCCTGCATCGGCTCTCGATCCGGTTCGCCTCCATTACGATCAGGTAGCCCGGCTCCTGCACTTGCGCACTATCCGGCTGTGAATGCTGTGCTGTATCTCTTCTTACAGGCTGCCGGACAGGCGGTGTAACTATCTGTGCTGCGGTCTGCATATAAAGCGCAATTGCTTCCTCTATGGATATTCTGTTTTCACAAATGTCCCGCGCGGGTACACTATGCCCGCGGTCAGGAATGTCATAAGAAACCGCCTGCAGAAGCCTTACCAGTCTTCTGCTGTTCATAGAATAGTCACCTCCGTGTGACGAATATGGAATATAACTCCTATCCATGGAGTTATAAATGGTAATGCGGAGTGAAGGATGTTGCAATATACATGTTTAGATACTATTTTATCTATACAGGTTTATACTCATACTATGTTTCAACTGCACTGCCAATACAATATAATATATAAGTATATCGACATCTTGCAGCCTCATAAACAGTTAAAAATATAGCAAAAATATATTCAGAATACTCGTTTATTATTCTCCTGATGTATGTTAAAATATAATTGTTGTGTGTATACATCAAGAAACGGTATATACATTCCATAATAAACAGTCTTTAACAAAATACTGCAAAAACTGTATCAAATAAAGACAATGCCTTCTTGTTCTGTAAGAAGCATTGTCCACAATAACCTAAATATGCAACTGCGAAACGTTATCTTCCATATACAGAATTGCACAGCGTTAACAATTGCATAAGCAGGCACTCTGCAGCCGTCGGTACTTAGTGCGCATGCGTCGGCAAGACACATGCACACTTATGTACCGCTACGAGCTGCAGCGTAGCGAGAGCGTGCCTGTGGTGCAATTATTAACGCTGTGCAATTCGTCCCATGCATGTAACCCATTTTGCAGATTACCAAATTAGAAAGGAAATAACTATGTTTACAGAACAGAAATTAGAGCAACACTATTCTTCACTACCATCAGAGACTTTACATATTATCAGAGATGAGTACAAATGGGCATTGGAGACTTGTGGTGTACACAGTGAAGAACAGATCAAATACATCGAGAAGACATTAAGTCTGAGAGGTGAAAGCCTGGCAGTCAGAGTCAACCACAAGATATTATTCCTGTGCAAATGTGGTCAGAGCCGTATCGTAACTACAGACCTGCCGGAAGACAAGATCAAGATGTTCATCTTTGAACAATACAATGTACCATGTCCTAAATGCCGCAACGTGAACATGTATACATGGAAATATATGGATTAATACTCAGTCCAGTCTATGTGAACGCATAATCTGTCTTACTGTCTGCAGAAGATATGGTTTTAATTCCTCAATGCCGACAGGTTCCTCATTCAGAATAGAACTGTAACAGCTGGAACTGATCATTTCGATTATGATATACATCATAATCTCAGGTTTCTCATATTTGACCGGGGAATTCTCAAACATGGCATGATAGAGCTCATAGAAATTGTTTTCTTCTGTTGCCCCGGCGACAGCGTTTGTAAAAATTCCCCAGCTGAGATTCTTGGCAATGAAGTTCAGAAGTGTAGTATCTTCCACGAACTGATTCAGGATATTGTCAATCATGGCAATAATATGCTCTTCCAAATCTGCCATTTCCCGGCTCTTTGTTTCTTCTTCTGCACGCTGAAAGATTTCATTTGATTTATGGACGATCAGTTTATCTCTCAGGTCATACTTATCTTTAAAATACAGGTAAAAAGTGCCTTTTGCCACACCTGCTGCTGCGGTAATATCAGCCACCGAGGTCTTGGTCAGCCCCTTGGTCGTAAACAGGAGAAAGGCAGCATCCAGTATGGCTTCTCTCTTTATTTTCTTATTATCTTCCAGTTTGCCCATTAGATCATCTCCCTAGTATAATAATGGTGTAGTCAATCAAGACTACTTGGTTAATAAGTTTCTGTA
>ERZ791734.949-NODE-949-length-31026-cov-7.593975_pt1 | contig 31026 bp, 28 predicted proteins | sample MGYA00509953_ERZ791734 | MGnify/ENA primary metagenome ERZ791734 (study PRJEB30046, sample SAMN00792038) | human gut metagenome | study: EMG produced TPA metagenomics assembly of the A metagenome-wide association study of gut microbiota in type 2...
GCGGTCTATCTCTTGTTTTCGGTTGCTTGCTTCCTTACCGTACATGAGCATTTGCGCCGGGATTATCGTTGCCATACCCTTCCAGCAGGTTGATGACACCCCAGATGCCCAGACCTGCGCCAAGGGCAATCACAAGCGTTTGCAGTACCGTCACTGCGGACGAGAAAAATGCCATAGAAATATACCTCCATATTCATATATTGGGATTAGAAAAGGCCGCCTGCTTCGGCCGCCTGCTGTTGAACTTCCTCTGCCCATTCATCCAGAAGCGCTTCTTCTTCCTCGGACGTGCCGCTGACCTCGACTTCGATAGCGGCAAATTCTTCTTCCAACCGCAGTTTCAGCTGATGCGACAAGTATTTTTCGATATGGAAAGCGTTCTTTGGGTGAAAATCAGACAGATATTTGTAGTTCGGATGCTTGGTAATGTCGTATTTTTCGGATAAAAACGGGCGCACACCGCGCAATTGGAGGATGCACTTGCCGCCATCCATAACGGCTAATTCGTCCATCGTCATCAGCGATTTTCCGAGCTTCTGGTAGTTCAGAGAGTGCGATACCTCGCGCCCGCGGCTTTCACCGGTGTTGAATGTGTCGATTGTTTCTTTCCCAAGCAGTTCCTCCATTTCTTTCAGCGTCGTCTTTTCCTTGCCGCCCAGAAAGAGCAGCGTATCGCAGTTGCCGACAATTGTATCAGCACTGTCCTTGTAAATCGCTTTGAGCTGAGACTGCGCCTGAAGCACAATGCACGCCGAAATTTCTCGGCTTCGGATGGTCGCAATCAAGCGCTCAAAGTTCGGGATTTGCCCAATGTTGGCGAACTCATCCAGCAGGCAGCGCACATGGACAGGCAGTCTGCCGCCATACACATCATCCGCTTTTTCGCAAAGCAAGTTGAACATCTGCGAATACGCCAGACTAATCAGAAAATTGAAACTGGCATCCGTGTCGGACATGATGAGGAAGAGTGCAGTCCGCTTATCTCCCAGCGTATCAAGGTGAAGTTCGTCATAAGCCGTAATTTCCCGCAGTTCCTGAATATCGAACACCGCAAGCCGTGCGCCGCAGCTCACCAGAATCGACTTGGCGGTCTTGCCAGCAGCCATCCGGTATTTGGCATATTGCCGCACTGCAAAGTGTTCCGGCTTTTCCGCTTTCAGCTTTTCAAACATCAGGTCAACAGGATTTCGGTATTCCTCGTCCTCCTCGCGAACTTCCATGCTGTTCAGCATGTCAATCAGCGTCGTAAAATTCTGCGCCGCGGGCGGAAGTTCGTAGTGGATGTAGCCAATCAGCGCCATATAGAGCAGCGTTTCCGCCTTAATCCAGAAGTCGTCGCCGCCTTTGCCCTCTCCCTTTGTGTTTGCTATGAGCGCCGTCACCAGCTTCAAAATGTCTTTTTCGCTTCGGATATACGCAAACGGGTTGTAGTGCATGGACTTTGGGAAACTGATAACATTGAAAACCCGCACGTCATATCCGGCAGCAGCAAGCATCTTTCCGCACTCCGTAATCAGCGTCCCCTTCGGAACAGTTTTGTCAAGATAGAAAACGGAAGTATTTCTGATAATTTTCACTTTAGAAATTGGCGGCTTTTACATCGTCACGCATCAGGCGTTTCACCTTATCTTCCAGCGTGTCCTTGCTCTCCTTGCTGAAATGAACGCAGACAACATAGGTGGTGCCGCCTATCCTCATGTTGAACGTTCCTGCCGGAATTTCCTTGTGTTCCTTTGCTGTGTTTGGCGTTTCTTTCATTCAATACCTCCCAAATTAGGTTCTGAAAATCAAGAGGTCATTTTGACCACTTGATTTTGTGTGTATGGCAACTGCTGCACGGCGTAACCAACAGCTCATTTTACGGAATTTGCCCTGCAAAGTGGGGTGGTTCGTTTTGAACCGCCCTACATCAAGTGACAAAAGTTGTCATTTGATTCCGCCTGTGCTGCGGTTAAAATCAGTGGTTCATTTTGACCCACTGATTTCCGGCGTTGCCCTGTGTGCGCAAAAAGCCGGACAGGGTGTGTGTCGGCAACGAAGTCCGGCAACGGGCTTCAAAAAACCTGCAACATCGTCCTGTCCGTCTCTTATACTATTTTTATTCTTTTCTTTGATTTCTCTGTTGCTTTCGTTGTCAGAGAAGAAAAAAGCCTTATAGATAAAGGGTTTTCAAGGGGTTAGCCCGGCAACGGGGTCGGCAACGGGATAGCAACCGGGTCGGCAACACGGTCTGCCTTTCAGAACGGAAGCTCCATCTGGCGGGTTTCTTCCTCGGTCAGCTCACGAAAGCCGTCCGGCAAAATTGAGCCTGTTGCCGCTTGCTCGTTGCCGGAAACGGCTCGTTCCCAACCCCGCTGTCTGCCGTACTTGGTAAAGATTCGGGGATTGGAAAACGCTGTCCAGCCCTCGATGCTGTTGTTCATTATCTCGTTGATTTCCCGGATTTCCCATTGCTTCGGCTCGTCGAAGGAATGGTTCAGAGCTTCCGCATAGATCAGCTTGGAGCAGACCTGTGTGCCGCTGTAATTGTCAAGAAAGGACTGTATCAGCCCCGCCTTGGTGTCCTCCGGCATGAACTGCCTTTGCAGCACCTTCAGCTCCTTGTTCATTTCCTTGGATAAGGTCAGCCTTACAGGGAAGTTGTGATAGAAGAACATGGCTTCCGCCCACATCAGGTCGATATACGCCCTCGATGCGGCTTCATCTTCCAGAATGTGAACCTTGGCGTTCTCTGCGTGTGCCATGATGGGCAGGAACCTTCGGTTGCCGCTTCGGTCAAGGGGCAGGAAGTCCAGCGTATTGGAGCTGCCGCCGAACACGCATTGCCGCAGTCGGTCTGCCGGATGGGTTTCATACGGCACTTTGTAGGTTTCCTTTGCCCTGCTGATAAAGGACTTAATGTCCTCAATGCTTTTGGCGTTGGCTGTGGCAATCATCTCGGACATTTCGATAATCCAATGTCCCTGCATCTTGCGGTAAACATTGTCATCGTCAATTCGTTTCAGGTCATCGGAGAACCATTCGTCCCTGACTGCCAGCAGCCGGAAGAAGGTGGACTTGCCCGCGCCCTGACCGCCCACCAGACAGAGCATCACCTCAAACTTGCAGCCCGGCTTGAACACTCTGCGGATTGCGCCCAGCATGAACAGGCGCAGACATTCATAGGTGTACTCGCTGTCCTCTGCGCCGAGATAGCGGGTAAGGGCATAGCGGATGCGCTCTGTGCCGTCCCATTTCAGGCTGTTCAGGTAGTCGCGGATGGGGTGATACTTGTTGCAGTCTGCGACAATGGAAATGGCTTTTTCAATCTTCTTTTCGCTGGTCAGTCCGTACTTGTCCTCCAGATAGAGCATGAGGTAATTGAAGTCCGTGTCGTTCAGGGTCGCCGTGGGCTTCTCCCACCATAGGGGCTTTACAATATCAATGCGCTCCGTCAGAATGTTGTAGCGGATAGCACCTTGCAGATAGGGGTCGTTCTGAAACACGGTCAGGCAGTTCCGTATGCTGTTTCGGATAGCTCCGTTATCGGTCAAGTCCAGACTTCCCCTGACTTCTTCCACGGTCATGCCAGGCTGTGTGTTCTGCAAATCGCCGTTCAAGTCTTATCACCTCTTTTCTTTGCTCGGCAACCAGAGCCTTCTTTTCTTCGGCTGTGCCGTACAGAAGAACATCAAGCAGATATTCGATGTGGCTTTCTCGTTGCAGGGCTTCCACAAACAGAGGATGCCATTCGTCCTCCGGCTGCTGCGGTGCGTACTGCCGTTTCCATGTTTTCAGGTGATGGAAATAATCGGACAGCACCTTATAGCACCTGTTTTCTTCCTGCCGGTATCTCTGTTCCGGGGTTGGCGCTCTTATCTTGGGTCTGATAGACGGCTTTTTCCGTGCGTCATAGGGAATGGAGAAATCGTCCGCCAGCTTCATAGCGGCGGCTTTGCCGGACAGTCCGAACAGGCGGGAAACAAAATCAACGGCGTCCCCGTCAGCTTGACAGGCAAAGCAATGGAAACGCTTGTCCACCTTCATGCTCGGATTTTTGTCATTGTGAAACGGGCAGACTGCCATGCCATGACGGCTGACCTGAACGCCGTACATCTCCGCCGCCTGTCGGGCGGTGACATTGCCTTTTACTGCTTCAAATACATTCATCGCATCTTCCTTTCAGGGAACAAAAAAAGACACCCGACATTTTCAAAAGAAAACGGCAAGCGCCTTAAAGCTCCATATTCTGTTTTTTCTGATTTTGCAGGCTCGGTGCCTGCTCCTGCTGCTCGCAGCGTTCCGCAGCGTCGATGCAGCGGCGGATCTGCTGCAATTCCCTGACCTCGCTCCTTGCCGCTTTCAGTTCCTCGTATTCTGCTGCGGTCTGCGCTTTCAGCTCGTTGTACTCCCTTTGCCAGCCGGGAATATCAAGCGACCTTGTACCCTCCGGCAGATTGGCGTGGAGGTAGCGGTTGGCGGCGTTCCAGATGATGAGGTCGCTCTCATGCTCCCGTTCAAACTTCTCCCGCTTTTTGCCCCAGCCGTTTTTCAGCGTTTTCAGTTCGTCATGGACGGGCTTGAAGCGGTTGTAATGACCGCCCTGCTCGATGAGCTTTTGCAGCTTCTTCATGCGCCCCTCCTTGGTCTTGACGCTCTCGTTCAGCGCCTTGGCTCTGCCATCGACAGCGGAAAGTGCAGCGTCCAGATCGTCAAGGGTAGCGACGCCCTTTGCTTGCAAGTAGACGATGGCGCGGCTGATTTTCTGCAACTCCGACGCGCTGTGCTTTTGCTGCCAGCTGACAGAATACTTGCGGCTCCGCTCCCGTTCCACGCTCAAATATTTTGTCAGCAGCATGGCAATGTCAGGAGAGCGCGGGGCGGCTTGCAGCTCCTTCTTTGTTCTGAAAACCTCCGCAAGCCATTCCCGCAATTCGTCGATATAGCCCCGGATTTCCCGGATGATGCGGTTGGTCTTTCGTATCATGCGGTTGATCTCGCCCTTGTCGGTGACAACGCCCTTTTTCTCCATCTGGGAAGCGGCCACGCCCATGTGGACGGTGGGCAGCTCGTCCATACCGCGCGCGGCGTGACTGCGGTGGTCGATGCGCTCCGGGCAGTTATTTTGTTCCAAAAACTCATTGGCAAGGTCAGCCCACGCTCTGCGCCAGACCTCGGCATTTTCCCGGTTGTTCCAGTCCACAAGGTCAACCTTGCGGGTCTTGTACCTGCCGCTGGGCAGACGGATTTTCTCGCCGTTTTCGTCAAGCACATATTCCTTTTTTGACTTCGGAAGCCACGCGCCATTTTCGTCCAGCGGGCGCATGGTCAGCAGGATATGGGCGTGGGGATTGCCGCCTCCCGTGTCGTGCAGATTGAAGTCGGCGATCATGCCCTTGGAAACAAATTGAGAGGAACAATACTCCCGCACAAGGCGGGTCTGTTCCTCTCTGGACAGCTCCACGGGCAGGGCGATCTCCACCTCCCGCGCAAGCTGGGCGTTATTGGATTTTTCGGAAAGCTCCACGCTGTTCCACAGGGTGCTGCGGTCAGAGAAAGCGGGCGGGGCGTGTGCCGGAAGCAGTATTTCCGAATGGACAACGCCGCCCTTTTTCGTGTAGTCGTGGGTCAGTCCGTCCCACTCGTTTGTCAGCTTTTCACCGCTTCGGTAGGCGGCTGCGGCAACGGCTGATTTGCCTTTTCCCCGGCTGACAATCTTGATGCTGCAATGATAGATTGCGATGGTATCACCTCCGTTTCGCTCGTTCGAACTTGACGGGAGAGAATGGCTTGCGGCGGCAAGGCGTTTTCTCGCGGCAAGTGTGCAAAAGGGTAGACGGCGCAAGCCGTCGCAGGGAAAATGCAGTTTTCCCTGTTCGCGGCAACGCCGCCAAGCTCGGAACACGGCAGGGCTGTGTGGAGAGTTCAGCCCTCGGCAGAGCGCACAACGCCCGTCAGGGTGTATAAGTGCGCCCTTGTTGCCAAGGGATTATTCAGCTTGTCGTTTCCTCAGCTCGTTTTCTCAAAAACTCCCGCGCCGGTTCACTCGTCAAAGCAAGTCGGAAAAAGGTCTGCGCGTCCTCGTCCGTCATGGTGATAAGCTCCGGCACGATGCTTTCAATAAAGCCGCCCCGCGAACAAAGGCGGTGGTTGCGCTCCTTGCGCTTCTCAATGGCAAGCCTGCGGTCAAGCATCTTGCTTCGGTTCTCATACTGCCGGATTTTCTTCTGTGTGCGTTCCAGCTCGGCGTTACATTCCTCGATGGTCTGCGGCATTTTCTTCTTTGTCATGGGTGCTCGCTCCTTTCTTGATTTTGGGCAAAAGAAAAGCGCAACCGATTTTCGTCGATTGCGCTTTGAGAGTGTTTGGTTGTGGATACTGTTCTGCTTGCTGTATTACGTTTTGTTTAGATTCAGGACGCAATCAAAAGCAGACAGTTTTTCTTCCGTGAATTGATGGGAGACCACAAGCAGCAGCTTTCCTTCGATGGAGAGAAGTAGATCTTCAATCATACCCGCAGTGGTATCATCGAGATTTGCCAGTGGCTCATCCAGAATCAATATGTCCGTATCTCGCAGCAATGCACGGGCTAAACAAATGCGTTTCTTTTCTCCACCGGAGAGGTTTGCTCCATTTTCGGCAATCATTCCATTGAGAGATTCTTTTCCAGCAAACTTGCTAAGTCCAAGGGTTTGAAGCATCTCAATCAGCTTTTCGTCGGGAATGTCCTGATACATGGTCAAGTTGTTTCTGAGAGAATCGTGGAACAGCACTGCCTCCTGCCGGACAACGGTCATACAGTCATAGGTGCTACAATACTCAGAAAGAGGCACCCCGTCAATTTCAATGCTGCCGTCAGTTACGTCATAGTAGCGAAGCAGCAGATTGATAGCGGTGGTTTTGCCGCATCCGCTGGGACCTTTGATCAGATAGCGTCCGCCTTTTTGCGCTTCAAAGTCGAAATTCGTCAGCACGGGCTTCTTGTCGGGATAGGCAAAGGAAACGTTGCGATACTGGATCTCCCTCGTCAGTTTGGTCAGCGGCTTTCCATGCCCCGCAGCATTTCCTTCTTCAATGAATTTCTCCATAGATTGACAGGAGGGCTTGATTGCCACAAGCTGACGAATGATTTCGGCAAGAGAAATCAGAGGATAGGAAAGCTGGTCGATCATGCCGATTGCTACAAAGAAGTTGCCTGCGGAGAAGTCCCCTTGCAGGACGAGCCACGTTGCACAACTCAACACAACAAAGTAAGACAGATAGGAAATCAGCGTCGTGATTAATTGTGAAACCGCTCCGAGCGTCATATCTCTCAGCAGCTTGTTCATCGTGAAGTCGTTTGTATCGTCAAACTTTGAAAGAATCTTTTTTTCAATGGAAAAATTCTTAATAATCTCAAAGCCGCTGAGCCAATCGTTGACTTTTGCCAAATTTGCTTCGACCGCTTTCAGATATGCGTTCTGCGCATTCTGCAACCGCTTTTCAATGAGCTTGGGAATATAGAGCGGCGTGGTTAGAAGCCCTATTGTGATCAGAGCAAGACGCCAGTCCAAGACAAATAAAGCTACACTTACAAAGATGATCTTGAAAAGAATCTCCCAGAACAGGGGAAGCATCTGAAAGCGGCGTGCCTTAATGGTATCCGCTTCGTTCATGTATTTTGCGATGTACTTCCCTTGCGGCGTTGTCTTGTAGTCCACATAGCCGCGCTTGAGGATACTCTCAAAAATGTCCCGCTTCAGCAACTTCGTGCAGCCGACGACAAATCTTGCGCTGAATTGCCTGTACCCAAAGTAAAACAGGATTTCACAAAGGATAAAGGCAATTAGGATAGACGCATACCGAAGCGTAGTCTGCGTATCTCCGGCAATGGCAGAATCCAGCACATCGCCTTTGAAGAATTGCAAAACAACCGCAAACACGGTGCTGGTAAGAATAGAAACCAAAGCCCCTATAAAATAGACGCTGGCATGTTTTTGATATTTTTTCATGTTACCTCCTATGCACTAGCGCGATAGAAGGATTGAAAGTATTTCCTTCTATCGTTTAGAAGGAAAGCCGGTACTTCACCATAAGAGAACACCTCCATGTTTTTAACTAAATTATAGCATAAGAGCGCCGCCTTTTCAATGGTTGTAGGATTTACTCAGGTGCTTTTCTGGATTTCCCCTGAATATCGTGTTTTTGCCGCCACGCTTGCTGCCCTGCGGCGTTCCTCGCTATACGGTGCGGTCAGACGGAAAGAGAAACGCCCCTTGCGGATCACAAACTCCATGCAGCCCGTGTCCGGGTCTGCGTCGGTCTGGCGGCACTCGCCGGGGTGAGCTGCGGCATAGGCGGTCAGCCTGTTCTTGAGGTCGGTGTTGTGGGTGCGGATATAGATTAGCGGGTCTTTCTCGTCAAACCAAATATCGGTGGTCTTTTCCTGCTTCGTAAGCCCTGTTCTCATAAACTCTCCTTTCTGCGCCCCTGTTACGCAATAGGGGCATTTTTCGGGTGTTTTTCCCGGCTCTTGACTTGGGGAAAACGGCGATTTTCAAACAGAAAACGCTCCGGCGATACATTCCTCGTCCGAAGCGTTCCCAGCGTCAAATATGCGTTTTTTCCGGCTCTTGACCGTCAATCATAAATCAGCTCATGCTTGATGATTTCCTCGGCTCGGCTGCGGATGGAGTTCATGGACTGCACCCATAGCATCTGGTCGGACGCTTTCAGGGCTTCGTCCACGCCCTCGGCTTCCGCCATCTGCTCAATGATGAGACTGCATCTTTCCGTTGCCTGCTCGTTCAGATCGGCAAGGTAAGTGTGCAGCTTGCAGGAGAGAACGAGTTCGCTGTATAAACCGGGACGGTACATCCGCAGGTAGGCTTGATGCAGCCTGCCCCAATGCCCGACAGGGCGTTTTTCCTCCGGCAGCTTCCAGTCCGGCACATAGTAATCGCCTATGAGAATGTAGTCGATGCCGTTTTCGTGGATTCTTGGCTTCAATTCTTTCATGCTGGTACTTCCTCCTGTCTTGCTTTCTTTTTGTGGTACTCGTCTCTGCGCTTGGCAAGGGTGGCTTCATATCGCCGGATGGCTTCGGGGGCTCCGGCTTCCGCATCGGCTTTCATTTTCTGATAGCATCTGACGGTAGCTTCACTCTGATATTTCCGTTTTTCTGCCAGTTTCCTTGCGGCTTCTTCATCGGTCTTGGCAAGCTCCACAAGGGCTTCGTGTTCAGCCTTGCGCCGGGCAGTCCTTGTGCGGACATACTCCGCTTTCCGTTCTGCAATCATAGCGGCATATTCGGGGTCAGCCGCCATTCTCGCTTCCTCACGCTCCTTTTTGCGCTGTCTGGCTTCGGCTTCCTTGGCTTTCAGAGCTTCCCACGCCTTAGCGGCTTCCGGGTCGGTCTTTGCCTTTTCTTTCAGCTCGGCTCGTGTCAGCTTCTTTTTCCGGCTGTCCCGTTCCATCCGCTTGCGCTCCGTTTCAAGCATCTTTTCACGCTTGATGCGCTCCTTTTCCTCTAACCGGCTGATATATTCCGGGTCGGCTTCTCTGGCTTCCTGCAACTTCTGACGGTGTTTCTGATTTCGCTCACGCTGAATTGCAAGATGTTCCTCGTATTTTGCAACCGCTTCGGGGTCTCCGGCTTCCGCAGCCGCCCGCAGAGCGTCCAGCTTCTGCTTTCTACGTTCTGTCGATCGCTTGCCCTTTTCCTGCTTCTTCCTCAACTGCTCGGCTTCGATAGCGGCAATCCGTTCTTCCTCGGAAACAGCTTCAACAGGCGGGTAGTAGTTGCCGATGAAATTGAAATGAATATCAATGTTCTGCTGGCGGTAGATAGTCCGTCCGCCTGTGGCTTCGTGAACCTCAATCCTGTCAATGAACGCATAGAGCATGGTATCGGTCAGTTCCTCGCAGTCCCGGTATTTCCTGACCAGAGCGATAAAGCGGGATGCGTCCACCTGCTTGATCTCGTCCTGCTGAACCAGACTTTCCAGCTCTGCAACACGCTTTTCCAACACAAGCTGTTCTTCATCGTACTGCTGAATCATGCGCTGTGCCTGTCGCTCCGGCAGCAAACCGTTTACGGAGCTTTCATACAGCTTATTGATTTTTTCATCTAAATCAGCTATACGCTTCTTCGCTTCGGCAAGCTCCTGCTGTCCGTTGTCCGATGCTCTTGCCTGATGCTCATTCCAAACGGCTTTGAGCTGGTCAATGAACTCGGCTTCGTTTTCAAGGACATATTTGCTCACCGCCTGAATTGCCCGCAAAATCGCCGCTTCCAGAACCGATGTTTTCACATAGTGGGAGACGCAATCGTTTGTAGCGCTTCGGTAGTTGCCGCATTGAAAAGCGGAATCAGAATCATAGCGTTTGCCGCTGTGCTTGGTTTCGGGGCTGATATAGCCCATCCTTGCCCCGCAGTCGGCGCAGTACACCAGCCCGGACAGGCGGTGGGAATAGGTGCCGTTCGCCACTCTCGGCTTTTTCTTTGAGCGTATCTTTCTGGCAATATCCCATGTGTCCTGGTCGATGATGGCTTCATGCGTGTCGGGGAAAATCATCAGCTCGTCCGGCGTTGCGGCTCTGCGCTGCTTGGTCTTGAAGTTCTCGCAGATGGATTTGCCCAACACGGTATGACCGAGGTATTCCTGCCTGTCGAGGATATAGCCGATGGTGGTGGCGTTCCAGCGGTAAGGGTCTGCAATTTCCTTGTGACGGCAATTCTTCGGCTGATTCATGGCAGCGTAGGCAGACGGTATCAGCACCTTTTCCTTGGTCAGAATCTCTGTAATGCCTGTTGTGGTAACGCCCTGACATACCAGCCGGAAAACTTTCCTGACAACCTCTGCGGCAGGCTCGTCCACGATAAGAGTCTGTTTATCGCCCGGTTCTCTCTTGTAGCCATAGGGAATGGAGCCGCTGCACCTCAGCCCTTCCTTCATTCTGGACTTGAATACCGCCTTGATTTTGTTGCTGGTGTCCTTTGCGTACCACTCGTTCATGATGTTCAAAAACGGAGTGAAGTCATTGTCCTGCGGGGTGGCGCTGTCCACATTGTTGTTGATAGCTATGAAACGAACGCCCTTCTTCGGGAAAAGAATCTCCGTGTAATAGCCGACTTGCAGGTAATTTCTACCAAAACGACTAAGGTCTTTTACAATCAGGACTTCCACATGACCTGCTTCGATTTCTTCCAGCAGGGCGGCAAAGCCGGGACGGTTGAAATTCGTACCCGAATAACCATCGTCATAAAAATGGCGAATGTTTCTCAGCCCTTTCTGACGGGCATATTCTTCGAGGTATTTTTTCTGGTTCTGGATGGAGTTTGATTCCCCGGCCTGTTCATCATCCCTTGACAGACGCTCATACAAGGCTGTGATTTTGATTTCTTCTTTCTTAGCCACGGTTTTGACCTCCCTTCTTCAAGAAATCTTCGTTTGTGAAACGCTCCCTTTTTCTATCCTCTTATAGTGTAACCGTTGGGGTCAGTAATCACAAGAGAGCACCCCTTCGTTTTGGTACACTGCATGATGTTCGGCTTGATGAAAAAGCGTGTTTTGCCGCTGCCGGAACCGCCGATGACCAGTACGTTCTTGTTCCGCGCGTTTTTGGGATTCGCCGGGCGGCTGCTCATGGTCAGGCGCTCCGTCTGGGTCAGGATGATGTTGTTCCACTGGTCAGCGTCCATGAACGGCGCAATGTCGCTTGGCTTTCCCCAGCGGGCAGCGCCGTATTCTTCGCCGTGCCGATACTTCTTGGCATTCCTGCGTTTTGCATGTACCAGCAGGCACAGTGCGCATCCGCACAGAAACCCAATCAGCAGGTCAAGGGGCACAAAGCCGGACAGTCCGTTTCGGAACGCCATTGCCACGCCATCCCGCAGGTGCAGGAATTTCGCGGAAAAATCCGTCCCGGCTGACAGCCGCCATGCTTCACTCAGCTTCGCCGCGGCAAGTCCAATAACCCCGTAGGGCAGATGCAGCAGCAGACGTTTTTCCCATGCGGCAGTGTTCATCTTTCCCGCCCTTTCTGCCTGCTGCGCTCCTTCTGTTTGCTGGGGGATGCCGTATCCAGCTGAGGCTGAACATTCCGCTGCGCCTTCCGCTTCGCCAGAAAATCCATTGCATACGCGCGCATTGCCTGATCAATGGCTGCACGGTCGCGAGCTTTGAAGAACACCAGATAGCGCGTTTTTCCGCTGTCGGAAGTACCCTTATGGATGGCATAATCCACCCCATATTGGCGGGCGTATCGTTCAAACGCCTTCACCTCCTGCCGGTCAGCCAGTGCAGTCTGCTCAACGCCCTGATTCTGCCCGATGAGCTGCTTCACGCTCTGCCTGCCCTGCGGTTTCGCTTGATAATGCTCCTTGGCTTTATTCCAGCCGAGTTTCAGCGCTTTCGCGAACGCCGTCGCCAATGTCCTTTCAGTGAATTTGCTGGTATTGATGATGAGGGAGAGCGTTTTGTTTTCGATTTCTTCCTGCATTGGAAGCCTCCGTCATGAAAAAGTGCAGCGCGCCGCCCAAGGCGGGACTTCCAAGCGGCGCAGAAACAGCTTTTGATGATACACCATTCGCTTACGCCTTTCGCCGTCTGCGCATCAGCAGCATGGTGCCGCTTATCAGCATCAGGGCAATGCCGATAAGCATCACCCCCGATGCCGCCAGCTGCACGCCGGTCTGAATCGTCGTGTAGTTGACCCACTGCGGCATTTCTTCGGGAATCTTGTAGTGCTCGTCAATGACCAGCTTCCGGACATCGCCGCTCAGGGTGTAGCCTTTCAGCGTTTCGGTTTCCTGCAAATAATAAGTGCCGTTCTGCAAGTGTTCGGCGCGGACAATGCCGTTCTCATCGGATTCCAGCGTTTGCAGGAGATTGCCGTCCGCATCCCGCAGGGCAAATTTCACGCCTTGCAGCGGTTTGCCATCGGCACCCACTTTCATGAACGCATAAGAATCAGGAATGTTTACCAGCAGCACCGGCGCTGTTCCCGACCAGCTGTCATCCACTTGGAAGCGATAGTCCGCCATGCGGCTGTAACCGCTGGGGGCAGCCGCTTCATGGACAATCCACACGCCATAATCAAATGCTGTAAAGGCAAACGCACCGTTTTCGTCGCTGACAGCCATTTCTGCCACAGCGCCCGTTTCCGCGTTGATGAGCTTAAAGAGAATGCCTGCCATCGGCGTTCCGGCTGTATCCACCTTAATAAACTGGATTTTCTTCTGCTGGTTCACCACCGTCGCTATCGGTTCTTCCGCATTCGTCCAGTTCGGCGTTACTGTCACCGAAATCGCGCTGCGGTTCAGCAGATACCCATCCGGCGCGGACGTTTCGCAAATGGTGTACTGTCCCTGCGGAACGAAGCGGAAGCGCACCAGCCCGTCTGCATCCGAAACAGCCGATGCCGTTTCGCGTCCGTCCGCATCCAGCAGCACGAACTGCGCCCCTGCCAGTGCCTCTCCATCCGCATCGGTCTTTAGGAGCAGAATCTCGGCGGGATGGTTGATGGAAGAAACCGTAGCGGAAACAATCGGCGTTTCCTGATCCGACGCCTGAATTTCTACGGTGTACGTCGTCAAATCCAGCACATACCCGGACGGAGCGCTGATTTCCTTGACCGTGTATTTGCCCAGCGGCAGCAGCGGACTTTTCTCCACGCCTTCGCCGCTGGTGGTCATCGTGGCGACCAGCTCGCCGCATGAATACCACTGTGTGCCGTCTTGCCCGACAATGTCCTCCGCCGCCCGAATTTCAAATACCGCGCCTTTCAAATAGCCCCGTTCACCCGTCGTCTGCATCTGCCCGGTCTTTTCCAGCAGAATCTGCCCCTTGATAGGCGTATTGCGGATGCTGACGTTCTGAATGGGTACGTCCTCCGCCAGCGATGCCATCGGCAGACAGAAGAGCAGCAATGCCGCCAGCAGCATGGGCAGGATGTTTCGTTTTGTGTTCATGGATGCCTCCCGTTTTCTGAAATACAGCAGGGGCACCATCTGCCTGATGCCCCTGTTGAAGATTGTCTTTTCAGTCCGCATTGCCGGGAATCGAAACGGTAACGACACAGCCGCTGTCCAGATACCCGTCCGGCACGGTGGTTTCGCGGATTTCGTAGATGCCCCACGTCAGCACAGGCGTGACTGCCACCCCTTCCGCATCCGTGGTGATGACCGCCACAACCTCGCCGCACCCTTCCTTGCCATGCGAAGGCAAGCCGCTCACGCGGATGACCGTAAAGACTGCGCCAGCCAGACTTCCGCCCGTTTCCGCGTCCGTCTTAACAATGCGAACCTGCCCCTGCATGGGGATATTCGTCACGCTGCGCTCCACGGTTTCGTCCATGACGACGGTCACTTTTTCGCTCCACAGGCTGTTCACATAGCCGACGGGCGCTTCATGCTCCTTGACCATGTAGTCGCCGACCAGCAGACTTTCGGACATTGCCACGCCGTCATCGTTCGTCAGCATGGTGGACACCAAGTCGCCCGTGCAGCCGTCCTCATTCAAGGCGTAGATGTCGAAGCGAACGCCCGCAATGGGATGACCGTCCAGCGCATCCGTTTTGATGACCCGAATCCAGCCGGGCGCATCCTCATCGATCACCGTCGTCAGAATCTGAACAGGGTTCTGGTAAGTGCCATCAATCGTCACCTGCCATTCGCCGGTGGATGGATGATAGCCGTAAGGCGCTTGAATTTCCCGGATGGTATAAGTGCCGTACCCCAGTTTCGAGAAGGTCAGATGACCGCTGGCATCGGAAGTCTGCTGCTGCACGAGCGTGTTGTTGGCATCGTAAATGCCGAACACAGCGCCGGGCAGCGGTTCGCCGTTCTCCTTGACCTTTTTCAGCTGAATCTTGTTGATTTCATCCCGAATTTCGGTTTCCCCGATGATTTTGCCTTCGCTTGTCACCGTGAAGGTTTTTACCGCCACATTCAGCGCATACCCCTCCGGCGCATAGGTTTCCTTGAACGTATACGAGCCGGGAACAAGCAGAATGTCCGGCAGCTGACCGTTTTCATCCGTATACGCGCGGTAAATGGTGCTGCCCTGCGCATCGTACACTTCAATCAGCGCACCGGGCAGCGGTTCCTTGCCGGTAATGTCCCGCTTGGTAATCGTCACCGGCGTGTAAATCAGGCGGTTCAAGATAGGTGCATCCAGCGTGATTACGATTGCTTCTTCCGCTGCATCCATGTTTTCGGGTGTCAGCAGCACCGGGTACTGCTCGGTATTCAGCAGCCAGCCATCCGGCGCGGACAGTTCCTTGATATAATACGCACCATGCGGATACATGCCGGAGAAGGTCAAATTGCCCTTGGCATCCGTGATTCCAGTCGCCATCAGCGTATGGGCAGGCAGCTTCTGGCTGTCGCCGTAGGCAATCACCCCTGCGCTGAGCAAGCCGAACACACAGCCCTCGCCGGGAACTGTCTCGATGGACGAGCGAATCATGCCGCCTGCCGTTTCATCCACCCGAATCGCTTCCTGCTGTTTGTGCAGCGTCACGCGAATCGGCAGATAGGTGTTGACCGCGGACACTTTCACTTCCACGACAGGCGTCTGCCTGCCTGCCGCCGTCAGCGTGAAGGGATACGGGGTATCATCCAGCAAATAGCCGTCCGGGGCGGAAACTTCCTGCAAGCAGTAGCTGCCCAGCGGCAGCAGTTTTGAGTTCACCGCGCCGTCTGCACTGGTGGTCAGTGTTTCCACCAGTTCCCCCTGCTTGTAGAAAACCGTCCCTTCCTTGCCGACAACATCCGCCGCAGCGCGGAGTTCAAACACAGCGCCCTTCAAATACCCCTGCTGATAGACAGGCTTCATGACGGTATTGCCCCATTCGTCCTGCTCGTCCGTAAAGCGCACCAGCTGCAAGCCGGTCTTTTCCAGCGCCACGCTGCCGCGCACGGGCGTGTTGGTTACATTCACCGTGATGGTTTCTGCCGCTGCTGCCGGAACAGACAGGCTCATCACCAGCAGCACCAGCGCAAGCACCCAGTGCATCCATTGCTTCATCCGCTTCATTTTTCTTCCTCCTGTTATTTGATTTGAACGATGGTCACAAAGTCCGTATCCACATAACCGTCAAGCGCATTGGTTTCCGCAATTCGATATTCTCCCCACGGAAGTGCTTCGGTCTGTGCGATGCCATCCGCATTCGTCGTAATTGTTGCGACAACCTTGCCAATGTTGGAAGCATTGTCCGATGCAGGCGCGGTCAATCTCGTCACCGTGAACGTGACACCGGGCAGCGGTTTTCCCGTCATGCTGTCCGTCTTGATGACCCGGATGATGCCCATCATGCGCTCGTTGATGAACATGCACGCCGTGTCTGCCCCCGCCGTCACCATGATTTCCTGCGCCGAGACAACCGACAGCCGATACCCTTGCGGCGCGGTTTTCTCGCGAACCTGATAGCGTCCCGGTGCAATCCCGGAAAAAACGGCACGCCCCTGCGCATCCGTCACTGCTTCTGCCAGCACCGCGCCGGATTCATCCAGCAGCTCAAACACCGCACCTTGCAGCAAAATGCCGTCCATGGACTGCTTGGTCACAAACACAGTGCCATACAGAAGTTCAAACGTGACAACGGCGGATTGCAGCGGGTACGGCGTGCCCTCTATCGGGACAAGCACTTTCTGGATGGAGGCGCTGGGGATGCCGACCAGAAAGCCTGCTTCTTCCGCGCTGGACGCGATTGATTCCATGTAAACGGAGAAGCTGCTTTTGTCCGACAAAATCCGGATGGTATCGCCGCTCTTGACATAGTAGTACGCTTCATCTGAACCGCCGCTGTTCCCCGTGATACTGCCCGCTGCCTTGGAAATCCGAATCAAATCCGCATCCGTCGTCAGCGTAACCGTACCGATATAGCCGCCGTCTGACGCTTGGATGCGCTGACCACTGACCGTGATTTTCCCGGTGATTTTTGCGTATGCAATCGCATTTTTCGCCAGCCAGCGGGCATAGGTCAGGTACACTTCCGGTGCGCCGCCGGAGAAGGCGTAGAAATTATCCATGTCCCAATAACTGCGGACGTACTGCGCGCCTTCCAGCTGCTTAATCACCTCGCGAATAGCAAACTGACCCGCGACACGGCTCCACACTTCGTTGTTTGCATCACTGCGATCCAGCACCATAAACGGGTAGGTGTGCCGAAGCACCCAGCCGATGGCGTGCATGGTCTGCGCCTTGAATCGTACCCCGTTCACGCCGCCGCCTTCTGCGGTGTTTACGAACGCCTCCATATCCAGCAGCGCATACGGGCCGGTTTCTGTTTTGTTCGCGCCCGACCCTTCGCCGGGGCCGGAAAGCGTATGTTCAAGGCAGTACACGGGGAAGTTTTCCAGATAGTGCGGTGTCGCATAAATCGTGCCGTGCGATGCTGATTTCGCCAGCTGGGGATACGCCGCGTCCCTGCCGGAACTTCCTTGCAGCCCCGACTGTCCCGCCTGAAAGCTGCCGATTTTGCCATGAATATTCTTCAGGCTGAATCCATCCGTTTCTGCGGTATACGTTTGCATTTCCCGGAGCAGGCGCAGCATTTCTTTGGGATACGCGAAGTCCGTTACCGTGCAAGCACCCGCATCCGTTTCGCCGGTTTCCGCTGTCATCACCCACACCGTTTCGTCAGCCGTCCACTTCATCTTGCCGCTGGGGAAAGAATCGCCGTACAGGAAGCGCACCTGATACCACACTGCGCCCGAAGCATCTTCCGCAATGGACACCACCTGCACCGCTGCTGCTTTGACGAAATTGCCCTGATACTCGCTGGAAAAATACGCTTCAGACGCATCATCATCCACCGCAGAAAAGACGCGCGTGTCCGTACTGACGCGGACAAAATCGCCGGGATTTACAGGCGGCACCGTTTCGTCGATTTCTTCCGCGCTGCTGATTTCTGGATTTACCGAAGCATCCGGCGATTCTGCGGCATCCGGCTGCTCCGATGCGCCGCTTTCATCCGCTTCGGGCAGATTCGATTCTTGGTGCGGCGCGTCCTGCGAAGGTGCATCCGCGGGCGTTTCTTCTTCATCGGATGCTTCTTCCGGGCGGCTGCCATTGACCACGAACAATCGCTTTTGACCGACGGCAGTCATTCCGTCGCAGGATGGCACGTCGGCGATGCCCGACACATCCGCATCCGTCAAATAGCGGGTATCCAGCGACGCTGCCGGTACAAAGCCGCAGATGGTCTGCTGCTCCGCATCCAGAAACCAGACCTGCACGGCTTGATGACCGCTGAAAAACGCCGTCGCCAGCAGAATGGACGCATCATCGGCTGCGGCATAAACAATGCGCTCCTGCGATTCTGCGCTGGCGTACACGCTGACTGCCCGCACCGTCCGGACGTAGACATACCCATGTTCTTCAATCGCCGCCTGCAAAGGATGACGGTCGTCCGACGAACTTTCCTCCTCCGAATTGTGGCGTATTTCGTCATGGGACGGATCATCCGGCACATCGGATGCGGATTCGTCAGGCGCTTCCTCCACGGGTGGAAGCGCCGGTTCTTCTGCCGGAAGCACAATGACTTCCGTTCCTGTGATGTCCGAGGGCGTGGCTGCTTCTTCTGCTGCCGCACAGAGCGGAATGCAGGTCAGCACCAGCGCCGCAGACAGCATCAATGATGCAAATCGTTTCAATTTGGATTTCAATTTCATTTGCTTCTCCTTCTTATACTATTTTCGGATGAAAATGAGCCAAGATGCGCCGCGAATTTTTCACGCTGTCTAACGCGAATGAAACGCAGCGTAGCAGCGCTACGCTAAGTGGAATAAGCGGACGACAGCGGGGAAAAGGCGCAAGCAGATGGCTCAGGTGAATCCGAAAATAGTATTATTCTTGAACCGCCAGCACAATCAGACGGCCGCTTGCACCGCCCGCACTGCGGTCGCAGGTAATCAGGGTCAGAATGTGGTCATCCGCACCGACTGCCGCGCCTGAATCGTACAGTGCCTTGGCTCGTGCGCGGTCTACATACGCTTGAAACGCCTGTCCGCTGGCAAAATCAGCCGCCGCTGCATCCCAGTCACCAACCTGCATGTTGACGACGGCGAAAATCCGATAGGTGCGTTCGCCGTAAATCGTGTCCAGCTGAATGATGCTGTGCGCGGCGCAGTAGCCCGAATCCTTGTATTGCACAAGGCTGCTGAACATCGCGTCGCTATGGCTCAGGTGATGCCCGTAGATGGCAATGTTCCTGCTCGGTGTCTGATAATCCGCCGACGGCAGCGAGAACAGGCATCCCAGCTTGCTGTTTTTGCCGCTGAACAGGTGCGTCAGGTAGTAGTCCGTCCTGTTCGACCGCACAACCGGATAATCCACCGGCGTACCCGGAATGGTGAGCCATGCGGCAAAATCCGGATTCTGCGCAACGCAGGCTTCTACATCGACACTGCGGGGATTTGCTGTCCGCTCTGCCTGTGCTGGCGGGGCAGTGTCGGAAGCAGCCGGGTGTGCGGAGGGCGGCGCGGCAGCGGGCACAGCGGTTTTCTCCGGCTGCGGCACTTCCAGCAGCAGGGGCAGCACAGTCTGCACGGCGGCTGCCGCGGGGGATGGCGCATCCTCCACCAGTCCCGAAGCCTGTTGAAGGGGCTTAACCTCTGCGGACATGCGCGTGTATACACGGTCATCTTCTTCGACCTCCTTTATCTGCCCGAAAATTGGGCAAAGAAAAATCATGCTTCCGAACAGAAACATGACCATCAGCAGAATATCCACTTTTCGTTTCATGCGTCTTTATCGCTCCTGCGACATTTGCCGCTTCCGAACCCAGTAATCCAGCAGCTTGAAAATTACCTTTTCCATCTGCTCCGTCGTGTAGGAACGAGGGAAATACTTGGTCAGCTTTTCCTGCGGCAGCACGACAGACCCCTTGGCAGGAACCGTTTGCTTGTTCTCCGTCATGATTTCCATGATGCCCTGCTCCGACAGCGTGCCCTGTTTGCTTTCGCGCTTCATGCGCTGGGCTTGCGAAAGGGACGGTGTCTGCTGCGTGTTTTCCAAGGCGGTATCCAGCCACTGCTGTTCTTCCGGCTTCAAGTACGAAAGTTCCACGGCGGGGGTAAAGGCGAGTTTGCCAGCGTCCACCTTATCAATGAGCGGCGGTTCAAGGTTGTTCAGGCGCAAAATGCGATGGATTTGGCGCTCACTTTCACCTGCGTCTTTTGCTACTTTAGTGACTGACAACTTCTCGCCAACTTGGCGAGAAGTTAAATCTACTCGTTCACCTTGACGCTTAATCGCCTCCATTTTCATTTGATACGCCTTTGCACGTTCGCTGGGCAGAATGTTCTCGCGCTGCAAATTGCTGTCCACCATGATGATGACAGCTTCATCATCGTCCAAATCACGGACAATGGCGGGAATCTCGTTCAGCCCCGCCAGCTCACAGGCGCGCTTCCGCCGATGCCCGGACACAATTTCATACCCGCCATCCGGCATCGGTCGGGCGATAATCGGCACCAGCACCCCATATTCCTTCACGCTCTCCACCGTTTCCATCATCCGGTCATCGTCCAGTACGCGGAATGGATGATCTTTAAAGGGGTGAAGTTCGCTTAGCGCAAGGCGCTGAATCTGCTCCTGCTGGCGTGAGGCTTCCGTGGAGAAAATGTCATCGTAGGAGGTCAGACTTGGCTTTCTGCCGCTGCTTTTCAAGCTGAAGCACCTCCTTCGTGAGCGCGCGATACGCCTGTGCCACCTTGCCGCCGGGGTCGTACTCGAAAATACTCTTCCCGGTCAGGCTCGCTTCTGCTGCACGGACGGAATTCGGAATCGCCGTCTCGAACACCTTGATTTTGCCGCCGTAAGTCTCCCGAATCAGCGCCGTGATTTCCTTGGCGTTGTTCGTGCGCCCATCCACCATCGTCATGAGGATACCGTCGATTTTCAGCTTGGGATTCATTTGCCTGCGTACCTTTGCAATGGTTTGCAGCAGCTGTTCCAGCCCTTTGGCAGACAGGTAATGCGCCTGCACCGGGATGATTACGCGGTCTGCTGCCGCCAGCGCATTGATGGTCAGCATCCCCAGCGACGGCATACAGTCGATGATGATGCAGTCGTAGTCCTGCCGATTGCGGGCAAGCACCTGCTTCAAGATGGTTTCGCGGCTCATTGCATTCACCAGCGACACCTCCGTTCCCGCCAGCGCGATGTTAGCGGGCAGCAGGTCAATTCCCTCCGGATGATGCAGTATGCCTTCGCCCGGCGCAATCGGGACATCGTTCATGACCTTGGTCATCAGGTCTGCGATTGTGGGCGCAAGCTGATCCGGCTGCTGATTGCCGAGGCTGATGGTCATGCTGCCCTGCGGGTCAGTGTCCACCAGCAGCACCTTTTTTCCTTCCCGTGCCATCGCTGCACCTATGTTGATGCAGCTGGTCGTTTTCGCTACCCCTCCTTTCTGATTTACAGTTGCAAGCACCGTGGGATTCATCCACTTCCTCCTTCCTGCACTCGTTCATCCGTGGCAGCAGAACTTCCCTGCCCTCCACTGCTGTTTGATGGTGGGTTCAGCCTGTAAATATTTCACACCTCCTGTTCTGGAAAATAGAAAGGCATCGACAGATTGCTCCGTCAATGCCTTCGTCTCTTTCGACACTACTATTATAGCACAGGTTTCGTTGCTAAAGCGTGCTAATTTGTCTTGTTCGCTGCTAATTTGTCCTGTTTTGTGCTGCGTGATGCTATTTCATGCTATTTGCTGCTATCTTGCGCGATTGCCGCCCGTGTTGTCCCCTATTCAGGTGCTTGCACTTAGCAGCATTTCCAGTTCATCAAGCGCTTGAGTGTGCAAATGATACACACGCGACCGGCTTAATCCGATTCTTTCAGCAATTTTCTCAAAATTCATATGAGAAAGATAATAGTTCAAGAGGATGATCCGGTGCGCCTGATTATCCATGCCGTTTACGACAGCTGTGATTTCTTCAACGGCATCCCGATACTCCTGCGTCAAGTTTTCCAGCTCTCTGCGTGCTTCCGTGAGACGAATAATCGCATTTTCATTCGCACCCACGTTGCGCGCATGGGCGGCAAATTCGCTTCCCCAAGATGCCGTAACTCGCTGCGTAAGGCTTTTGTAGAGTTCTATCTGCGAGAGAAGGGCATCTATTTTCTGTTCAACTGCTTCTGCCCTTTTCAAAAATGCAACTGCTTTCCTCATGCAATTTCACGCTCCAATCTTTTCAGCAGCTGGATACCATCTATGTCAGTAAGCAATACAAAACGACCGGACTGAAAAAAGATTCGCAGTTCATCAAGCCTCTGCTTGTACTGCATGATGCGGTATGTGAGATAGTCTCGTTCTTCTGCTGTCAGCTTTGTCTCGCTGCGGAACTTTTGCCGAAGTTCGTACTGCATCCGACCGCAGCTGCGGAAATCCTTGACCGCCTGAACAATCACTGCACTCGCAAACGCTTTCCACGGTTCCTTTTCTCCATAAACATAATGGGAGCAGTTTTTTCTCTGATTCATCCCAGCACCTCCGCCAGATATTCCTTTATTTATTTTCGCATTGTTCTTTGCGTTTTTTCTGCTGCTTTTTGCTCAACATACTCAGTAACAGCTCGAAACAGCAGCATCATCAAGGGATGATTATTCCATTTTGCAGCTTTTTCACTGGTGTCCTTTACCATTGAAAGCCACCATTCTTCGGCATCTTGTGCCTGATTCTCCGGCGGATCACAATGCGCTGCATACAGGCGGAACGCATCGCGGAAAATCTCCCATTCATCATCGTTCACTTTGCCATGCATGTTCTCACCGCCATTCCATAGGAAGTTCGCCTTGATTGACCCGCGTGAAACCTTCCATCAGCATCTGCTCAATCTTTTCAGACCATGCGTGCTGCGGCGGAAGTCCCTTCACATCCGACATAGTTCTGCTTCGGCGGTCAAAATAGAGTTTTATCATCTCATCCACAACGCCAAGGTCACGGTTTTTCATGATTTCCACCACATTTCCCACATCCGGCTGAATCTCAAGTTTGGGATATACCGAGCGATAGCGCATCATAAAATCAGCATTGACCCGATGAACCATAAACACATTGTCGGCTGCATTTGTAAGGTCGGCTGTTCCGCTGATGTCGCCTTTGCGCAGAAATGCTTCTGTTTTCCGCGGATGACAGATAAAATGAACGTGAATTTTCAGCGTCTTTGCCATTGTGGAGAGCCGCTTGGCAATTCGGGATTGCATCTCATATTTGTCCACATTGCCAAGCTGAATATCCAGTGCCATCAGATTATCGACAATCGCCACCGAAGCACCGTTCTGCTGAACCCAATCGTAAATTGTGCTGATAACGATTTCCCAATCAGTGCCGAAGTCATTGTCGTAGATGGCAAACTTGCCTGTCAGCATAGCATCCAGCTTCGCCTCAATGCCGGACTTCAGGCAGAAATGATTGGGATTCAACGGATCAGGCATTACATAGTCCGGGCCTGCTGCTTGAAGCAGTATCCATTCTCGTATCCGTGATGCCGTCATTTCTCCTGAAAACAGCGCGACTTTATATCCCTGCGATACAGCTGCCAGACCAATCTGACTGACGAGCGTTGACTTGCCCGAAGCATTGCCCCCGCTCCAAATGGACATTTCGCCTGCATTGAATCCCCCTATCTTTGCGTCAAGCGAACCGAGCCGTGACCGAATTACCACAATTTTGCTGCGGTCTACGTTCGGAATCTCTGCAAAGTCCAGCATCCGTGCCTTCGCCTTGCCAAGCAGTGGAGAATTTTCCGCCGTGCTGACTTTTGCTGTCGGCACAGCAGGCGTTACTGCATAAGGGCTGCTGCTGTAAGCTGCCGGGTCTACCTTCTGCCGGAACTCATGCCAATGGTATCCGGCGCAGCTGTTATGGAAGCAGTGGAATCCGAAACCGCCTTGATGGTACGCAAACACGGCGGCATCTCCGTGCTGATGCGAATCGTTAAACGGGCAGTGTGCTAATTGGTACTTTGTACCGCTGCTGATGGCTACTTTTTTCTCCACCTCCACGCCATGTGCGGAAAGAAAATGCTCAATGTCCCAAGTGCTTTCTTTGCCGGAACGCCGAGCTTCTGTCGGTATCGCCGCTTGATGCAGTTCCGCTGCAATATTCTTGACCAGCGCAATGGGTGTTTCCCGAATCTGCTCCGGATAGCGGATGATGCAGCTCTGTCGGTGCGGACGTTCCGGCGTATGTGCTCCTTTCGCTGCAATTGTTCCATACAGCTTGGTAATTCTTGATGGGTTATACACCGCCGTATCAATTTTTGCCTCGTCTGTGCTGAACCACATGTCCAGCACAGAGAGAAAATCCGCAACCACTTGCCGGTCATCTGTGCTGATATGTACCTTAAAAAGCAGATGATAGCCATTGCCGCTGTCTGCAACAATTGGCTCGCTGAATCCCGTTGCCATCAGCCGCTTCATTGTCTTTCCAGCAACAGCGTGTGCTGCTTCCTTTTCTTCTGCCGATGCACTGACACCGCTGGGGCGGACTGGGTCTGCATCAATCAAAATCCATTGAAATCCTATGATGTCATTGTCAGACGTTGTTTCCTTCGGACGTTCTACCAGACGTTCATGCTGAGCACGCGCATAGCAGGCACTTTTGACGGGGTTCAACGACTGGTAAAACGTGCGATTCGGATACTTTGCCAATTCAGCAGCAATGTGCGGACTGTCCGCACGAAAATAACCGCTGACAATGGGCTTAGGGTCTATACTTCTGATTTCAATGATTGCATCCGGTTCATGCAGCAAGGACAGCCACTTTACTGCGAGTTCCACTGTTCTTGATTCTCCTTTTGCGCTTTTTGTAGATTCGCCTCTCTCCACGGCTCGCGCTGAAGCCATTTGCTAATGCCGGGGATATACTGCCCGCCATCTTTCGTCCATGCGATAGAACTTTTTGCTGCTTCAAGCGCTGTCATGATTATTTCAAGCGTCGCACCATGCCGCAGTGCCTGTTGATATATGCGAAAGGCCTCATCCCAGTCATTTCTGCGATTAGCCGGATAAGCAAACCACAGCTTTTCAAACTCATCCGGATAATGAGATAGTGTATCTATCGTATTACTATTATTATATTGCTGCTGGGTGTGCTGATTTTCAAGCCGCCTGCGATGTGCAAATGCTGAAAAATGCGCATTTGCACCGTTTTCCGCTCTTTCTTTCGTACCGCATATGGACTTGTTTTCAGCACACGGCGTGCTTATTTCAGTACCGTCTGCGTACTGATTTTCGGGACAGAGTAGCCTTATTTCCATACCGCCAGCGGTCTGATTTTCAAGCCAGTTCGATACGGTAACGATAGAACCGTCCCGCGCTGTTTGTATCTGAACATAGCCCATTTGAACCAGTGCAGCCATCTTCCTCGTCAGCTTATCACGAGACCAGCCCAGTTCAAGCGCTGTCTTTCTGTATGAGAAGAGCAGTTGTCCCGGCATAAGCTGTTTCCCGCAGATTTCAGCTTTCTGACGGCAGGCACAATTCATACAGTAGTAATACAGTTTGAAAACACTATCATCCTGCCACACAAGACTATTTTGAGAAATGCAGATAGGCTGCCTATTCTTTTCGGCTGCTTCTGCCACACAAGTCACCTCCTGTTAGTGAAAACGCGCTGACTGTTCCCGGCGAACCAACATTTGCTCACCCATTGCAGCCAACCAGAAGCTGCATCAGCCTTCTCCCGTTTTCATCATGTTGCCGCAGCACGGGCAGAGGCAGAAAGCGCTGCTCCTCATGATTCCAGTCATACTGGATGTTATTTCCCAATAAAAGTTAATGTCGGACATGCTGATTCCCCCTTCTTTTTGAAAGAGACTTTTATCCCTCTCACCATAACTGGTAAAAAAAATCGGTTTTTTTACGCGATTTCAAGAATTTCTGCAAAAAAATTTTTCACGCTGACGAACAGAAGTGAAATGCAGCGCTACGCGCAAGCAGATGATGCGTCGAAACCGGAAATAATGCCACATCAAAAATCGCAGAATGTACTCCGATGTTCTCTTATATACTTCAGCATTTGATGCAGGCGATAACGTTCCTTGTTGATGAGTTTGTCCCATTCCTTCTGCAGCTCCGGATTCAGATATACTTTCTTCCCTGCAATCCAAACGTAACGTCCTTGTGACATTGCAATTTTTCCTCCATTCCTTTGTCTCGAATGGAGAAAATCGCAAAAGAAGGGTATACTGAACAGTGCCGCCTACCATCATGAATTTCTCCATTCATTTGGTTGGCAGCAGCCATTGCCTCGGCTGATGCTGATATGCGCCGTATCCTTCAGCATACTATTTTCAAATGAGAATGCGCCTGATGCGCCGCGAATTTTTTCTTCTGCCTAACGCGAATGAAACGCAGCGTAGCAGCGCTACGCTAAGTGGAATGAGCGGACGGCAGAAGGAAAAAGGCGCAAGCAGTGGGCGCAGGCAAATGCAGAAAATAGTATTCGGCAATTCCTTCGGGGATGCCGGCTCCGAAGGGATTCTGCATACGGCTCTTTGTTACAAAAAAAGCGGTCAGAAATAGTTCTCTTTTGAGAACTAATCCTGACCGTCAGACAGCTCTATGGATTTATCTTTTTCGCACATACATTTTGACTGTTCAAAGAAAGCAATTGAGCTGCTGGTCTTGCAATCACAGTCATTATGTACATATGGAAAGTGTTAGCCTTTTGACCAGCATTTGAGCAAACAGGTGTGATGTATTTGGGGGCATTCGCGTTTTCCTAATCTGCTCTGTTGCGTCAGAATTGCCTCTTGTCACCACCCTATTGCCATTTGCTTTCACAATTCCACTCCTTTCAGCTTCAGATTATTCTGAAGTTCATTTATTGCTGCAAAAATCAGCATTAGATATATTTGCAGTTAAGTTTTCCATGTTTATTGTAACATAATGTGATTGTCCTGTCAATATCATCTATCAACTTCTCCTCCCCTTTCACCTCCCATACAGCAGCAGCGCCAAGTGCGCCAGCGCGCGATCCTTCTTCTTGTAGGCGGAGCTCCGCTCCACGCAAAACCGCTCGCTGATTTCCTCTATCGCGTCTGTTTTCCCATTTTCTGATAGATAGAACATCGTCAGCACCGTTTTTTCGTCCTCCCCCAGCGCATCCCACGCCGGCTGAAACCACGCCATGAACTCTTCCGCCTGCCGCTTCCGCTCTTCCAGCACATCAATTTCCGCAATTCCATGCAGGATCTGGTTTTCGCCTGCCTGCGGATTTCGCGCACCATGCGCCGACTCCTCGAAGCGCATCCCGCCAATGCGAACCATGTCCTGCCGCACATTCGCAATCTCCTCCGCCGTTGTCGCCAGAATCGCCTTCATACTGCGATAATCTTTCAGCGCCGCCATTGCCGCGCTCCGCTTGTCCAGATAGTTCCATGCAATGCTCATTCCGCAAACCTCCTGTCGTTGCTTCGTAGCCTCATCATAGCAGAAAAGTTCGCGAATTCAAAACCAGAAACTGAAATCCTGAACCCCAGTAATTCCAAGGGGTTCAGGACTTTTTTCTTTGCCGTCCGATTGAAAATCGGGGCAATGTCCGCCTTTCCGGACTGCCTAAATTTCAGTTTCTGAAAGGCGAAAATGAAGAAAATTTTCGGGCATAGAAAAGGCCACCCGACGTATGACGAATGGCCAGAATGTACTATCGGGGGGATATGTTAGCAACGATAATCTAGAAATATTATATTCCCTTGCTAATTGATATGTAAGATATAGTGCTGTCTTGAATGACGTAGATAGTCGAATTGTTGAAACGATTGATTTCGTCATACACGCACGGGAGGATTTCAATACCATTGTTATCCAATACTCCCCATTTTCCTTCGCGCTTCACGGTTATGAGACCATTGGTTAACGGTGAATAATCCTCATACAATTCCGAAGTTAACATCAACCCATGAACATTATAAAATCCGTAGCGATCAGTTGATGAATCATAGTACGAGAGCATCTGAACTTCGTCAATCACGTTTCCAACAGTGCTGTTAGGGGCGCGGTTGATAACAGTTTCAGTACCGGCCAAGTCAAGTATGACAACCTGATCCTTCAGCCTTACAACTGCATAGTCATTCACATAGGCTGGAGGTGTTCCGTACAACAGATCGTTATGCAAAAAGCTTGGCTCAACAATCACTGCACCACGTTCATCTAAGACGCCCCAATAACCAGCCGTGTTTTGATACCAAAATCGATCATTTGTAGGTGAATCGACATATTCGTACTGTGGTTCAATCATCAGGCGGCCGTAAATATCAGCTAAACCGTACAAACCGTTTTGGACAACAGCTATAAGACCCACGGAGGAGGGACAACTCATTGGCACAATCCCGTCATCAAAAGTCACAGGGACTCCGTTTGAATTAATTAAGATGTAATCGTCCATACTATCAAAGTTATCGTTAATCTGGTGATCCGCCTGGATTACTAATGCATAACCGTTCTGAAAAGGTTCGACGATTTCATCGTATACGCAAGGAATGATGACATTACCAGTAGAACGATGAACAAATCCCCACTTGTCATTATCCTGGACTGCAATATATTCTTGTTCGTTGATATATGGATCTGTTAGCTTGATTGCGTCATATGTTGACGATAAATAGCCGCTTTGTTTGTCATAGAAACCGAACAAGAGGACATCTCCAGCATCTACTGCATAGATAAAAGCTGAATCAAATTCATAGATATCATAGCAAGGGGGAGTAATTTCGTTCCCCTGAAAATCAATCAAAGAATAATGATCCATCGGTACGGAAGTACGCACCTTGGCCACGCCATTGTAAAAGGGAGTTGCTTCTGAAAAAGATGCAGCGATAACTACTGTCCCGTCGTCTGTCGCATATCCCCATTGGCCATCGGATATGTATAAGAACAATTCCTCGGCATATACTATGCATGGCAATAGAGACATAAAGAATAGAATAGTTAAGAAAGCTCTCTTCATCTGCAACTCCTCCTGTTACATTTTATTTTTTCGGACGTACATAGAACGCCCAATTGCTGTTTCCGTCATTATCCTCCAGAGCGGTGATATTAGGACCTGTATCATCATAAAACAGAACAGTCCACTTATCAGGATAAAGTTTTTCACTGCAGGATTGGAAAACTGCTAAAACTTCACCATTTCCATCTCCGAAATCGAACGAAACAACAATGCCGATATGACCCTTTTTTACGGGATCAATTCGTGCAATATCCTTAACATCCTTTCCATAATTGGGATCCCTATGATCTATGGAGAAGATGATGTCACCCGGTTGCAAGTCATTCAGATCAAGGATGCGCCCTCGTGTGGTATTGCTACGCACATATGATTGCCAAGCAGCATCTACCATTTTCCAAGTTTTTTTGTTTAGTGCCTTATTTACTGCCCAAATGCAGTCAATACCGCCTTTATTGTTTTTGCTTGCACTAATATAATAGTAGTCATCGGCATTATATAACAGATTTCGCATACCCTGGGTTACAGTGGAATTGAAATCGTCGTCCGTGGTGGTCTTTCGATACCCAACTTCATCTACTGTTTCGCAAGATACGCAAGTGCCGCTCGGATCATGATATGCAATAGGGTTATTCATACAATATACATAGCCATTAAATTCAAAAGTTTCGTTTTTAAATAGGCGAGAATCATGATTGAGCATTCTTGAACGAAGAGCAGCATAATATCTACTTCTGAGATAATACAGCTCGGTTTCTTCGTCGTAGACATACCCGCGATACCTAAACGGCTGCACCTTGCCCAGCGTTTCCGCCAGCTCGCCAGTACACCACAGCGGCGCGCCCCACGCATCGTAGCCGTAGCTGACGACGGCATTGCCATTCTCATCCAGAATCGCAACAATGTCGCCCTGCAAGCTCTTGACATACGCATACGCCGTGCCGTTGTACACCACCACCGCCGGGCGGTTCTGTGCATCGTAGAAGAAGCGCAGCTTGTCCGTGCCGGAAGTCATATGCACAACATTCTTCCCATGCATGCAACCGCTCGTTGCTCTCGCCACGCCGCATTGTCATAGACGAATGTCTTTGACCGATGCGAAGCTGGCGGGCTTCGCATCGGTTGTGATCATTATGCTATATTCATTATGTTGTATTCATGGATTGCATGTCAAGCGTTCTTTTACTTGTGCGTTACGGAACCGTAATAACATTGTATGTGCAACTATCATCGTCTATGACAATAAAGATTTCTGAGCCGTCTTCGAGTTCGATTGAATAGTATCCTGTGCTTCCCAAATATGTATATCCACGTTGTGAAGACCGGCTCATATACAGGATTGTTGAATTCTCATCTGTGTAAGCGAGTGATAACACCACATTCCCGTTGCGGTCAATCATGCCAATTCGACCAGAATCATCTCGAAAACAGTAATAGTTACAATCACCTGCACATATCTCGTAAAACGATGGCGAGACAACAATTCCCTCACCAATACGGTATAAGCCATATCTATAATCACTATTGGCATCATCTCCGCCGATTACGATAGTATTCTCCGTTCCACACACAGTTGTAACGGCGTGGTATCCATTAGGTAATTCGATTTTCCTGCCGGTCGTATCAATTAGAAAAGAATCGTAGCGGATGGAGTTATCTTCCCCTTCCACTACATTTGACACAAGCGCATACCCATGTCGAAAGCACGGATGACCATAAACAGATGAAAACTGGAAGTCTATGACAATTTCTCCGTTTGCCCTGTTCACATACCCCCACAAACCATCTTTCATGACAAATATAGGGGAATCAGATTCGTAGCAATCGTCATAAATATCATCGTATTGAGGTCCGCTATTGTATCCCGTAAGGATGTCTATGAAGCCCCATTTCCGGTTTTTCATTTGGTATGTTACTGAAACCTGATTGACACGACTCTGCCTGACTTCCTCAGCAAATGCGTTGCAAGTCGAAAAAAGCAACAGGAAAATCAAAACAGCGAACCACCTTATTTTTCTCATTTTAATCATACCTCTCTTGCCCACGTCATATGCACAACATTCTTCCCATGCATGCAACCGCTCGTTGCTCTCGCCACGC
>ERZ791734.955-NODE-955-length-30891-cov-14.267188_pt1 | contig 30891 bp, 20 predicted proteins | sample MGYA00509953_ERZ791734 | MGnify/ENA primary metagenome ERZ791734 (study PRJEB30046, sample SAMN00792038) | human gut metagenome | study: EMG produced TPA metagenomics assembly of the A metagenome-wide association study of gut microbiota in type 2...
GAGGAGGTCACGATTATGACCAAATATCGAGAAATCATCCGGCTTACTGGATTGGAAGTTAAGAAACATAGTTGTTAGATTGATACCACCCTTTCTTTGATGGAAGGATGGTATTATTTTGGGGAATGCAGTATCATATAAAATAATATTTGGAGCGCAAGGAGGGAAAGAAAATGAATATTTTTTGGGGTGGTTTCAAAATATGACAACTCTGGCAGGTTACATGCAGAAAGTAGTGTGGTAAGATTAACTAAAGATGATTTCTTAAATATACATGAATAAGGAGAAATATAATATGAGTGTGCCAACGAGAAGAATAGGATATTATTTTATGGATTTTACTGAACTTGATACGGATGAGAGAACATTTGATAAGGATTTGTTTAAAAGATTATTAGTGTATATTAATGGTCTTGGAGGTAAAGATAGGGTTATTAAGGATACTAAGGCTAACAAAGCAATGGACATTGAAAGCATAACAATGTATCAGAAAGATGATATTGATTATGCAAAAATAATATTTAAGTCATGTAAATTTAATCACTCACCTAATTATATGTCATCTGAAGATGGCTCTGAAAGAAAAACGGATAAAAAGCTTAATGAGGGAGAGAAGGAAATAACGCATATGCTTCTAAGAATTGATGAGAATGAAGCATATGCAATATTTGAAGAAAGACGCTCAGGTGTATCAATGTCTAATGTTATAAAGTTCTTAAATGGGAAGTTTATTGGTTTAAACATGCAGGAAAATACGAATGATAATAGACAAATAGAGGAAGGTATAATACCATCAGAAGATTTCTTTACTCTAATTAATAAGAGTGAACGAATAATGGCGGCAGAGTTGATTGTAGATAAAGCATTATTAGGATCAGGATTTATGAATATGATAGATTTAGATGGTGCGTCAAGGGATGATATTGTAATAACGATAAAGGCGAAACCGAGGGAGGGATTACCAAGAAGAACTTTTAGGACGTTTGCTGAAAAGATTGTAGCTACCGAAACTAGAGCAAAGCGTATGAGAATGTATGCCAAAGATGAGAATAATATGAATACGATAATTGATACAAATATGGTGAAGCGTATTGAAGAAATTACAGTAGATTTAAAAAAGGATGGTACAGTGAACTCGGATTCCATTTTTAATAAAATGGAAGGACTTTTAGAGGAAGCTATATGAAAAAAAACCAAAAATCAATTGGGGGAATATTATACTTTGAATGGTTAATATTGATTATAGACTATTTCAAATCAATAGAATTGAAGGAGAGAGTCTTTGATGTTTTTGTACCTCTTGGTATTGGTATTATAATTTCAACAACTTGTATGTTATGTGGAAAAGTTGAATTTGCCACGAAGGGGCTTGCTGATGTATTAATTAGTCTTATATCAATTCTTATTGGTTTTTCTGTAATGTTGGTCACTCTTCTCTTAACAAGTAGTGGTAACGGAGTAGACGAGCTTAAAAAAAGAAAATCTGATATAAAAATACATAATAAGGAAATAAGCCTATTTCAAAAACTTCATATACAATTTGCTTTTTCATTGATTAGTGAAATCTTACTTTTGTTAATTATATTAGTTTATTATTTTTTAATTACAATAACCAATATTGGAACTCTTCAGGTAATATTTCTGTTTGTGTTTATTTTTATGATTTTAAATATTTTGCTTTCAATATTTAGAGGGATAGTGAATATATATTTTGCTTATTACAAATAGGTGTTAATATATGCTTAGGAGAATGGTAAAAGCAGATTAGTATATAAGATACAGCAGATGCTGATTCATAAGCTGGACATGTGATGTATACTTCCAGATTATTTAAACTAGGAAGGAGAAAGGTTGCCAATAGAATGTAGGCATAAAAAATATATGGATGTTAATCATTTAAAATCAATTGCTGAGATTTATAAACATAATGTTAAAGAATTGGAAAAAGTATATGATACTAAGACCAATAATATTGATGAAATAATTGATGAAATATGTAGTGCGTTAAAAGAATGTGAAAAACAGATAGAAGATGAACACAAAAAAGTTTATGTAACTGATGAATATGAAAATAAGGTACGAAGCTTTACCAATACATTGGTATATAGTATTATTAAAAACGGAATATATAAAGAATTAAAGGATAATAGCAGCTATAATAAATTATTGTGTCAAAGACATGTGGCATATAGTTTTTATCACTGTATTAATAGTGAAGAAGCTGATGATATTACATTAGATGAAAAAAACAATATAAGGAACCTTAAAGAAAAGTTTGACCAATATATTGATGAAAATTGTAATAGAAATTTATATAATGGCTTGGCGAATTTTTACAGTAAGTTTTATGGTAGATTTTATGATAATCAAGAAGCAATTGAATTATTATGTAAATATTATCCCCAAAACATCAGTGATTTTAGTAAAGAAGAAAAAAATGTAATTAGAGAGGCGTTGTATAAACATGTATCATCAGCAGGAACTCCAAATGATTTGGGATATGCATACGGTGGAATTGAATTAATTAGAAAGTATATAGGAAATTTACCAGAAGAGATAGTTAAAGATATTTTAGAATTATATCCAATAGACAGGCTGACTCTTATGAGTGTTTTTAGACATCAGGTTGTAAGTATAATAATGTATTCCAGTATGTCAAAAGAAGAAAAAGAAAGAATTAAATTCTGGTGTATAGATGCTATTATGATTATAGAATATTTGAATAAGAAAATTATTCAAATAATAAAAGAGGAAAATTCTGCCCAGATAGAGTACGCATTTTCTGGTATGGGAAATACTATTATAAATAATATAGATGTGTTAAAAACACCAAAAACTTATTGGCAAAATACTGCTTGGGAAAAATGGACTTTGTATGTTAACAATGAAATTAATGCAGAGCTTTCAATAGATAATATAGAATTCTATGGACAAGCGTATGATGTGAATTTTGATTCTGATGATTGGCAAGTAAATGTTGACTATAATAAAATATTTTTAAATGACAGGAATTTAAATAATAAGAAGGATCAGATATTATTTTCATTATTGTATTTAAATGAATACAGAGGGTTAAAAAATAGACTGATTAGTTTTGATCACAAATATGATTATAATAAAATAGACAAAAAGATAACAAAGAAAATTAGTAATAGTAGTGTGCACTTTTATGGAAAAAAAGTGTATTCGTTGACATGCTTAGTTGGCAAAAATGGTACAGGTAAAACAAGTATAATTGATTTTTTAAGAGAAACTTTTTTTGGTATGCTATACATTATTAAGAAAAATGGAGGATTAGAAAGAGGATGTATAGATAAAAAGAATTACGAGAAATATGGGATACTTGATGAAGGTGCAGAATTTGTTGTGGTTTTTCATATAAACGACAATAGCTATTATATAACCAATATGTCGGGTGTTAGTGCAAATGATGTAAATCCCTTGACTAATGAGTTTGTTATTAATATCAATAGTATTGGAAAGGTTGGTTATTTTTCTAATATGCTAAGAGCGGATCAGATGCAGCTTTATGATTACGACTGGTATAAAGAAAATAATGAAAGAGAGAAGCTCTTAAAAGAAATTAATTTAAAAGATTTTTCCGAAACTAAGAGTTTTATAATTAAACATAATCAAATAAATGAAATAAAAAATCAAAAAGAAAAAAAGGCAAATGAACTAAAAGATCAAAAAGAAGAAAATGCAACGGAAAATATAGATTTAATAAATAGGGATTTATTTTATCAATTATTCTTTCTTTATAATTTAGAGGAAGATAGGTTAAAAAGTATGTTCGATTATACAGAATCTAAACATTTTTATATAGAAAATTTTGAAGATAATAATTTAGACTTATCCCAGCTAAGAAAAAAAGATGTTTTTGAGAAAATCATTGATGATTATAAAAATAATCCGTTAGCTGTTCTGAAACATTTTTCATCGGGTGAGTATTTTAAATTTATGCTTTTTTCAAAGATATATTATTTTTTAAATGGAAAAGAAAATGGGATAGATATACCTTTTTTTGAAAAGTATTGGTATTATTTGCAGGAAGATTGTGTAAGCCATGATGAAGCAACACTCATATTTATTGACGAAGGTGAGGTATATTATCATCCTGAATGGCAAAGGAGATACATAAGTGATTTATTGGATATTATAAATATTGAAGGGGAAGGAAAAGTACAGATTATATTAACAACAAATTCTCCTTTTATTATTTCAGATGTCTTAGGTGAAGATGTTATATATTTATCAAATAAAAATAACGATAATAGCCACATTGGTGTGGATGGTGTGACGCTGGGGCAGAATATACATAAATTATTAACAGATAATTTTTTTATGGAAGCAACAATAGGAGAGTATGCCAAAAAATTCATAAAGTGTATTTCAAAATATATATCTAATCCAAACGAAAATGATGATTTAGAAAATTATATAAATACTGAAGCTTTGGATTACGATAAAATTGAAAACATGATTGAATTGATTGGTGAGCCTGTATATAAAATTAATTTAAAGATGATGTTGTCACAATCACAATTATCAAAAGAAGAAACTTTGTCAAGCATACAAAATAAAATTAGTAGATTAGATAAGGAAAAAGAGAAACTTCAGGAAAAACTGAAAAAAATTAATCAGGAAGGGTCAAATGATAAGAAATGATAAGACTTGCAATGTATTCTGAGCAGTTTAGTAAGGAGTATTTAGAGGTTGTCCGAAAAAAAGTTAGCAAAGAATTACAAGATAATATTTTGGATAGTTGCAAGTTATATATGCCAAAAGATTTCTTTGACACCAATGAGGATGAATTTGAGCAGCTGATACTTGCAGAATTTCCAAAATTAAAAAAAGCATATGAATATATTAATGCTAATACACATAGTAAAATGGAATATGAATGTTTTTCTTGTAACAATAATAAAAAAACTTATAATGATATGTACAACGAATATGTGGACAAATATACAAAGGTTTCTCAGTCTGAATATGATGGGAAAAAAATGAGTGTACGAATGGTTGAAGAACTTGATTTGACAATATGTCCATATTGTAATCGTGAATATATTAACAGCAGAGACGAGGACTGTGCTGGAGCACAATTAGATCATTTTTATAACAAAAGTACATATCCAATATTTTCATTATGCTTGTATAATTTAGTGCCGGTATGTGGTAATTGTAACAGAATAAAAAGTTCTAAAAAATGTGACTTTGCTTCACCATTTGACCTTGATATAGACTTTGATAATGGATTGAAATTTAGTTTATTAACAGACGGTGATGATATAACTAGAATTCAGATTGTTGTTAATGAAGATTGTAAAAAGCTTAGAAATAATATAAGTGAAATGAAAATAGAGAACTCATACCAGATTCATAGAAAAGATGTACTTGAACTACAGAAAAAGTTAAAACAATATTCGGACACACAGCTTCAGGAAATGTTCAAAATCACTAATATTCCTGCAATCCAAATTAAGGAAATGATATTTGGCCCCAAAATTGATTCAAATATAATGAAAAATAAGACATTGGGAAGAATGCTGCATGATTTACAAGAAATATATAAAATATTTGAATAATGATTCCTTGTTGGATAACATTTTAAGTAATGGACAGATTGGGGGCTTAATGTTAGACACGATCGTGAAATGTTGAAAAATTATTTTGTTGATGACTTGACTGTTTGTATGGATAATGTAAATATGCTTGCATTCATGGATTTACTGTAAGCGCAAAACTTCCCTACGCTGTGGAATATTATTAACCTAGCTTCATAATAAAAATAGATAATGCGAGCGTTTTACTCTATTTAAGATTGCTGGAAATACTAAATGCAAGCAATTTACTTTATTTTTGGAGGTTAGATTATGAGAATAGCACGTATTCCCACAGATGAGCAGTTCAGACTGATTATGGAATGCCGTGCCAGTAGTCTTACGCTTGAGGGTTTAATGATAGACTTATTATGGGATGATTTGGAGGTTGTGAAAGGAATGAAGAAGATAATCATTAATAATATACGAAATATTGACTATTTGGAGTTTGAAATACCGAATGCTGGAGTACATATAATTACTGGTGAAAATGGAATAGGAAAAACGACATTATTTACTTGTTTAAGCAGAATATGTAATAATAAAGCTTATAGGAATGGATTTCCAACTACAAATCTTAATAATTATGACGAGTATATGGGAACTGTAACTTATTGTGTAGATGAACAGAGCGTTGTATATAGCAAACGAACTAGCGGTAGATGGCAACCAGACGTTAAAAATAATATTTTTGATTTGTATGGATTTGCAAGTGTTGTCCATATAAGCACAAGAAGCGAACGTATATTTACACAAATTGTTGAAGCACCAAGAAAAAAACAAGCGGCAGATAGGTGGTTGATAGATGCATTAAACCGTATTTTAAATACAGATCGTTTTTCTAATATGATAAGAATAACTGTTGGGGATTTGCGTTCACGCACAGGAAATGCTGATAAAAGGAGAAGAAATACTGCATTTGCAATTACGCAGGGGCGAAATTATTATACAGAACAAAATTTCAGCTTTGGAGAAATTGTTTTGTTGAATTTATTATATGATATAGAAAACGTAGAGGATAATTCATTGGTTCTTGTTGATGAGTTGGAAATGGCATTACATCCGGCAGCACAAATTAGATTGATGCAATATCTGATAGAAATGGCTTCTCAAAGAAACTTGACAATATTAATATCAACTCATTCTGCAAGCATAATTAAAGCGCAGAAAAGTGTGATTTTGTTAGAAAAGGAAATGCATGAAGTGAAGGTTTATAATTCATGCCCTCCGGCGAAGGCAATAGGTGCTATCGGTATGCGAGAAGATACAATGGCAGATATTATTGTAATTGTGGAAGATGAAATGGCCAAAGCATTTTTTTCTGCACTTTTGAAAAAGTATATTGAATTATGCCCAGAAAGTAATTATTTGGATATTCGCATATTAGGAGTAGGTGGATATCAGAATATTATAAATTTTTTTATTGAGGCCCAAAATTATATTTTTTATGATAATGTATATGTAACTGCTTTTTTAGATAAAGATGTGGAAACAGATATAATGCCATATTCGATTTATGGTAATAGAGATATTATTGATATGTATAATCAAAATAGAAGAAAAATACATTTTCTTCCATTTACCCCAGAGGTGTTGTTATATAAACAATTAAAAGAAGATAGGGTAAATATATTAAATAAAATCAGATTAGAATATTGTAATCAGCAGGTGAATTATCAGGTCATTGAAGATATTAATCTTGTAGAATATGAAACGAATATGTCAAATTTCTCATCACAAGTGGCATATAACAATATTCTGAAAGCACGCGGTGAAGTGCGGGGAAAATGTAAAAATGAAACAAGAAGAATTGTAGAAGAATTGTCAAGTCAATTGAATGTTGGGGAAAGTGAAATTTATCGTTTTGTTTTTAAGTATGCAGTTGAAAGATTGGAAGGTGTAGAAATAAATGTAAGAAGTCTTCTTTCGTCAACAATGAAACGCATTGATTAATTGATTGAGGATGCATCAAATATAGAAGAAGTATATACAACAATATCATACATTTGAAGAGGTAAAAACAGCATTTTTAAATATACAGAATCGTTCTCCAATTGTAAGCGATGTCATAGTGCACCATATCAAAATGCTATGAGAACTGCTTCTAGCAGGTTGAAGTGGCTTAAAAGCTGATAATACGGAGGTAGTTAAATGGGAATTAATGAGAAAATTGCAAACGCAAAAAAAACACAGTGGGTTGCAGACGGAATGTCAAAATCTGATATCAAGACAACTGTAGAATTAGCAAAAATTTCTGCAAAAATAGAAATGTGTAGACTGGATATGGGAATGACACAAAAGGAGTTTGCTGCTTATATGGGAGTATCACAGGGAATGGTATCTAAGTGGGAGAGCAGAGAATATAATTTTACAGTAAAAACACTTAATGAAATTTGTGAAAAATTGAAATTATATATGACTGTAGAAATATCCACAGATTATGAGAAAAAATATATAGACGTTAAGTGGGATAAAGATAATATGGATAAAATAAAATTTGGAACAAAAAATAATAGTTGGATTAAAAAATATGATTATGAGGGGGCAATAGCCTGATGGAATTAAACTGTATTGTAGATGGAATACGTCTGGTCGGTACTGCAATAAAAAAATTGAATATAGAAAATAATATTGCTGATATTGGGTATAATGGAAAAAATAATTTTGGTTTTAATATAAACGAACCGGAATTTAAAACAGGATCTGATTACGTGATGGCTAATATGCTCATAGATTTTGAAATCGAGATAAGTTATGGTGAGCAGTCATGTAAGATACAGATGACAATGGAGGGAGCATTTGTATCGAATGGGACAATTGATGTGGATTCATTTAAGAACATGGTAATAATAAATGGTGCTGCGGCACTTATTGGGATTGCGCGTGGTAAAATTGAAGCTATTTCTGGAAATATATTTAATAATGGTAAAATCACAATTCCGTTTGTTAATGTGATTGATTATTATAAAAGTATGTCGAATGAATAGTATGTGTTGAGGCTTACCTTATACTTTTTATTGTATAATATTTTTGCTATACAGGCTCACTTTCCTTTGTAATATTTTCGCAAATCCATTATACATCAGAAAGTTCTGTACGATATCTTTTTTATGAAAAAAGTTGTAAAGTGGTGTATTGGTATTATGAGGCTAAATTAATGATATGTCACGGCGTGGGGATATTTTGCGCTTACTGTCGTAATTCTGTACTTGCCGAATTCGAGATAATATTTTGCTCGTTTGGTGAAAAAGTATGTTGATTCTGGTAATGTTTTAAAGCAGCATATAGGAGTATATAATGAGTAAAGAATCTTTCAATAAACTAAAAAAAATGCAATCTCAAGATTTCAAAGCGTATTACAAAAAAAGTGTAAAAAATATATGCGCTATTGTCTTTTTTATTACAACAACAATTTTATCATTTATTTCTACTGATGACATTTTTATGTGTTTTAACATAGAGCATCCATCCTTAATGGCAAAAGCGTCATTGATAATAGTGCTTCTTTTTGTAAGCCTCTTTACTGCTTTTATTACATGCTTATTTTGTCAAGAAAATAAACGAGTGTTGTATGAAAAAGAAAAATGTAAAATTACTGTTGAGTATGGTGATTTTAATAATATTATTTCATTACAACAAGTTTCAGAGCCATACACGGTAGTCATTCCAATAAATAATAGTCTCGAACACTTAACAGATGTCTCAGTGACTAAACCTAAAAGTACTCATGGAATTTGGTTAAAAACGGCATTGAGATATTACGCAGAAAATAAAGAAGTTTTTGGTGAAGTATCTCAACGATTATCGTCTGATGTATTAAAGAATTGTTCTCCGGAATTAAAACAAACAGCAAAAGTAGGTGATTGTTTTTATATCAAGAATATATATGGTGTAAACTATCTTTTGGTTGTTACATGTACTTTACATAAAACACAATCTGAATGTTCAGATTTACAGTATTTTGATGGATTGCAGCATATGATTGAATTTCTAAGTAAAGAATGTGACCTTCAAGAAAAAGTATACATACCAATAATTGGTGGTGGATATGCATTTATGAATAAATCAAATCAAGAACTTCTCTCTGTTATGATTGAAATGCTTGTTTATAATTCAAATAAATTACAACATGACATCCACGTAGTAATATATGATAAATTAAAAAAAGATATTCCTCTTTATTATTTAAATAAGTACAATTAATAATCTGCAGAATTAGCTTTTTGATGATCTTATGAGTTGGGTAAAAGCTTCGAAAACGATAAAAAGGTTATCAATGGACAGTGGTTTTCAGCCTAAATGAGTTTTAAGGAACTTGATATGTCAAAGGAGGAGTCATGTGTGATATTCTATGTGTGATAGGTGTAATACTTGCAGAATTCAAAATCCAAAATATTGAATAGTATACTTATTATTTCTATCGGTCATATAGAACCGGAAATATCTGCTCTGATTTATCAGTAAGGATACGCTATTGCATCGGAATATCCATGTTTACAAATTTTTGTGCTTTCCAGTATATTATATTGATTAAATGTTGATTGAAGTAAATATAAACATGTGCTGTATTGAATTGCATTATCATTAATGATATAGTTGCTTTATAAGATATTGGGGGATGTCTTATTTTTGCAGAAAGTTAATGTTTCTGCAGAAAGCAGCTATAGGATATGGGGATGAGGGCTTGGGTATGTATGCCGAAGTTGTAAAAGTGCTACATGTACATGGAATAAAATCTGTTGTGTGCCTTCATTTCCGGGTATATAATAAGGGAGAAGGAATGGAGATACGGACGCATTTAAGAAATACGCTTGAGGCGGTTGATTCGCTCAAGGCAAGGTACGACAAGAACGTGAAGGAGCTGTTGGCAGACATACAGGTGCTTGCACGGATTGTAAAACACACAGTTGTTGAAGTGGATAATCTGAGCATAGAGCAGATAATGGCCTGCATTGACCATGACAGTATCTGTATTGGTATGGTTCCCGTGGAGCCGGGTCTGACCAATATGGGTAGGGTCGATAGTGTACAGACAGAGGACGCAGTACCTAATGAGGGTTATGTGACATACGATATCCGCTTTATGCTTATAGTTGTGGAACTTGAATTAGAAATAATTATCAATGTTGAGGCACAGCGGAGCATGGCATATAGCACCCTTGGATATCATTTGGAGAACCGCATGGTATTCTATCTGTCAAGGCTTATATCCTCACAAAAGGGTATAAACTTTGTAAATAGTGAGTACGATAAGATTAAGAAGGTCTATAGTATATGGATATGTATGGATGCGGATGATGATGGAGATTCAATCAGCCGGATTTCTCTTAAGCAGGACACATTATTTGGAATGCCTTACGACTTTACGGAGCTTGATAAGATGTGCGGTATGGTCATACGCATAAGGAACAGCCGTAATGTCACCGAGTCGAGAAACAGGCTTATTGCGATGCTTGAGGACGTATTATCGCGCGAAGACTCCGATGTGAAGAAGCGGAAGCTTGAAGAGAAGTATGCTATGAAGATGACGCTGGAGCTGGAAGGGAGGATAAACAGAATGTGTAATCTGAGTGACGTGGTTGTAGAACGCGGAATTGAATTAGGAATACAACAGGGAATGCAGAGAGGGATTAAAGGTCTTGTTGATATATTGCGTGATATGGGGACTCCTAAAGAGGTCATTGTACAGAAAATTATGGAGAAGTTCTCAATGACTGAAGAGAAGGCCAGGGAGTTTGTGGAGTAGGTAGAGGTTGTTATAATACAATTATTAGGCGGTGCCATCCTTTCTGATGAAGGGGTGGCTTATTTTATAGGGATGTTCTTTGTTACCATATTCATATATCAGTATTGTTCCTTCAATAAGATTTACATTTTTTTCTGGGTTGCAGTGTTCGCTGATTTTTATTCTGGAGGAAAATGAAAGTCCAATTGCAGTATTATGGAGAGGCTTCATTGGCGATAAGTGACGTTGGAACACTGAGTATTGATGGTAGAAAGAAGGCTTTCAACGGAATGGGGAGAAATTGTTTTAGGGAAAATAATAGGTATGCGGAAGGTGTTAATGATCTTTTCATCCAGACATTTTTGGGGTCTGTATAAATCTAAATATTCAGTTATAAGTGTTGTAATGTTATCCACTTTTTAATCTTTTTGACTTGTTTAAGATACGAATAAGTTCATATTATCCATCAGTTATATGATTATAGTTTTAAATTTTTGAAGCAATGTATTAGGCGATAGTATCAAAACTATGTAAGCATAAAGTGTTAGGGTATAAGTTAAAAAAAATTCTTTTCCGGCTTTGTAAATACCAATGAATCAATTTACGCTGCACGGTCATTGAGTGTATGCTTTCCGGTATATCAGTGCATGCTTTTTGTGACATAGTGTATGAACATAGATAAAAGTGTATATTATGTTACAATATCGTATACATAGCCATCATTGGAATAATATAAAAAAAGCTTAATAAAGTTACTGCTGCGACCGATATAATATATATAACTTTAATTCGGAGGACGCTTAATGAGAAAGTTTTTGCCTTTGGCAGTAATGACAGGAATAATGTTGAATCCATTTACAGCAGCGTATATTAAGAATGATTTATATGCTTCTTTCAATGTAAATGAATATGAGCTAACATCAGAAAATGATGATGCAAGTAATAATAGTACACATACATATGGATATGTGGCTAATGAATGGGATAATAATGCGCCGGTTTATGAAAGTGATTTTTCACTATATAACGAGATCCCATATAGATTTCCCGATGACATGTCTGTTTTTAAAAATACATATCCGGTTACGCGGGACCAGAATCCTTATGGTTCATGTTGGGCGTTTGCATCGTTGGGACTTGCTGAATTTGATTTGATTAATGACGGAACTGCTGATAACAGTATTGATTTGAGCGAACTGCAGCTTATATATTTTTTGTTTAATTCAGTTACCGACCCATTAGGCGGTACGGAGGGAGATTTTGCATACTACTATAATGCTAATGCCTCAACATCGTATCTGGACTATGGTGGAAATTATGAAATGGCATCAAGGAGATTGTCGCAATGGATAGGTGGGATTCCGGAAGCGGAGGTTCCATATTCGAACGCTTCCATGGTTCTTTCTAATGGACTGGATAGTAAATATGCATACAATTATAATGTTGCGCATTTGCGCAATGTATATAGGATTTCACTGAGGCACAACGCTGATGATGTAAAACAGCAGATTATGGAACATGGAGCTGTTGGTGTTATGTACTATCACGATGATTTTAATCTTTCTTCAGCTTCTGATGGTACAGTGTATAATTATTATGATACAGCAGCTTCAGGTGGTGGACATGCTGTGATGATAGTTGGATGGGATGATACATACTCGAGGAATAATTTTGCGTGGGCTCAGCCGGCTAATGATGGGGCATGGCTTATTCGTAATAGCTGGGGAAATTATATTGATTACTTCTGGATGTCATATGAGACAGCGTCATTGCAAGATACAGCGTGGGTATTTGATTTTGAGGCAAGTGATGAGTATGACAACAACTATCAGCTAGATGGCGGACTTGAGACATATTCCGTGAGCTATACAACAATGGCTAATGTTTTTACCGCTAAAAATGACAATGAAGTTAAGTCAGAGACATTAAAGGCAGTATCGTTGTCGACATCAATGTCAACCAATGTCAATTACACTATAGAAGTTTATACTGATTTGACAGATGAAAAAAATCCGTTAAGTGGAACCAAACAGGAGAGTGCCACAACACAGGGGACAACTGCCTATGCTGGCAGTTATACTATTGAGTTAAATAATGAGGTAAAAATTGTTCCGGGAAGTAGATTTGCCATTGTTGTGAGCGTTGATAAGCCGGCTCTTGACTGTGAGCAGGCTACATGCATAGCGAATGGTGAGAATTTTTCTAATATGATTTGGGAGCGCAGGGTCAGCCTTAATGATGGAAAAACATTTTATAGATACGGAGATAAGTTTTATGCGTACCCTTCTAACTTACGTGTAAAAGCATTTACAACGGATGACGAGAATACATCGAACATACCGGATGTGCCGGAAACCCCGAGTGAGCCGGATATCCCGGATGTGCCGGAAACCCCGAGTGAGCCGGGTGTCCCGGATGTGCCGGAGACCCCGAGCAAGCCGGATAACCCGGACGTTCCGGATGCGCCGGAAACCCCGAGCGAGCCGGATAACCCGGACGTTCCGGAAGTACCGGATGTTCCAAGTGAGCCAGATATACCGGATGCACCGGAAACGCCGAGTGAGCCGGATGTGCCGGATGTGCCGGATACTCCGGACGTTCCTGCAACCCCGGATATACAGGAATTACCATCATATACTATAGGAGAGCTTGACTATTCGCCAGTATTTAATGCAAATTACTATTATCTACATAATGCTGACTTGGCGAATGCGTTTGGAAAAGATGCACAGGCATTGTTTAATCATTTTATTAGTTATGGTATTTATGAGGGAAGACAGGCATGCGAGTCTTTTAATCCTTTGAATTATAGAAATAATTATCGGGATTTAGATGCCGCATTTGGAGAAGATTTGTCTGCATACTATGCTCATTACATAAAATACGGCAAAGCAGAGGGAAGAAGCGGTGTTAATATTAATACACCTGATACCGTTCCAGATTATACGCCGGATGTTAAACCGAATTATGATTATGTAATTGATGGAATTGATTATTCGGTTGTGTTTGACGCAGATTACTATTATAACACACATCGAGATGTCGCCAATGCATTTGGGAAAGACAATAAAGCTTTATTCAATCATTTTATGACATATGGCATATATGAGGGAAGACAGGCAAATATAGAGTTCAATGTTGAAGCATACAAGGAAAGATATAGAGATCTTTCTGAAACATTTGGTTCTGATATCAGAACTTATTATATTCACTATATTCTATATGGTAAGGCTGAAGGAAGAAGTGCAGTGGGAGGTAGTGGATATATATATGATGGTATAGACTATTCGGCTGTATTTGATTCAGGATATTATCATGACCATTATGGTGATTTGGCTAATGCCTTCGGTTCCGACAGCGTAGCTCTGTTTGAACATTTTATAAAATATGGTATGGATGAGGGAAGACAGGCAAGCACTGGTTTTAATGTATATACATATATGAACAGGTATCGTGATTTGAATGCTGCATACGGAAGTGATTTGAAAATGTACTATCAGCATTATATAAAGTATGGAATCTCAGAAGGAAGAAGCGCACAGTAGAGAAGATAAGTTTTTGTATATTGATTATGCCATCCATATCGGATGGCATAATCAATATATATGGAATAAATGGAGAATATTGATGAACAGAGTATTAGAAAACAATAATTTAAAGGTAACAATAAGCGACGCAGGTGCTGAGCTTATCAGTGTATGGGACAAGAGCCGTAATGCCGAGCGTATATGGAGAGGTGATTCGGCGGTATGGGGAAGACATGCACCGATTCTTTTTCCGTTTGTCGGAAAGGTTGCCGGCGGGAAGTACAGCTACAGGGGAAGAGAGTATAAGATGACATCGCATGGCTTTGCGCGCGACAGGCAGTTTGAGCTTGTCAGTGAGGACGGAGGGTCTGTGACACATGTGCTTAGGTGGAATGAGGAGAGCCTTACGGTGTATCCGTTTGAATTTGCACTGTATGTGAAGCACAGCCTTGAAAATGCGGATTCGCGTTCTGTGAAGGTGGAATGGAGGGTTGTCAATGAAGCTGTTGAGGGCGGAGAGGATATGCTGTACGGAATTGGCGGGCATCCTGCGTTTACATTTCCGAGGGAGGTGAAGCCGGTTGACTGTTCGCTGAGAATATACGGTGGAACGGCGGCTGTTAATGGGAATAATATAAGTGATAACGTGGCTATCTGCAGGGCATTGAGATATCGCCTTCTGGATACGGCGGGCTGTATTGATATGTCACAGGAGTATGTGCTTGATATGCCGGAGAGCTGTGCGAGAATAACGGAGAATATGTTCGATAAGGATGCGCTTATTGTTCTGGATAATCAGGTGAACCACATTGAGCTTCTTGATGCGGCGGGAAAGGCTTATGTGACCATGGATTGTCAGGGCTTTCCTTATTTTGGAATATGGTCGAAGGAGGTTGATGAATTTATCTGTCTTGAGCCATGGTATAGCGTTGCCGATGTTGCAGGCTGTGACGGAAATATTGAAAATAAGGCAGGAATGCAGAGGCTTGCAGCCGGAGACAGCAGGGAGTATGCGTATACGATTACCTTCTAAAAATATACAGCTTCTGAGTGTTGCGTGAAGATGACGAACACGAATATTATATATTTTAGTACAAAATTATTCTGTAAAAAACGGAATGTTTTGTTAGCTAGCCCAAGATGTAAAATATGCCGGTTTAATCTATGAATGTATTGGGTATGCTTCACAGCCGGGATTATAATTACACAGAAAAATAAAGGACAAATATATAAGGAGTTTTATGAATAAAATACATAATAAAATAATAAAAATAGTAATAAGCTTTGCGCTCACGCTTGGTGTAATTTTAGGTGTGGCGGGAAGCTTTTATGAGAAAACATCTGCAGACGGGGATGACAGTAATTTTACAAACCTGATTATTTTTATGAGATTTGCGGATGAGGATGAGTTTATTGATGATGTATATGAGAATACGCCGGTAAGAAAAATAACGGACAACTCCTACAATACTGCAATGTACAATGTCAGTGATTATTATAGGAATGTTTCGGATAACAAATGCCGCATAAGGAGCGTATATCTGTTAGATAACGGTGGGTCGATTAAGCTGTCGCATGAGAGGGGCTATTATGCGGAGTACAGTGAGACAAATCCAATCGGTTATAAGGACAGCGGCGAGGCGGGAGCCCGTATGTATGAGCTGAAGCGTGAGTGGTCGGATGCGGTGACAAAGGCGGTTGAGGCGGGCAACAGGATATCCAATTATGATGGGACTGTCAATTATGGTTATGATGAGCTTGACAAGGATGGGGATGGCTGCATAGATTCCATAACGATAATTTATAAAAATGCAACGCAGAGCAACATAGCGGTAGGCTGGGGATCACCATTGTGGAATTATAAGGATTATGCTGATTATTTAGTGATTAAAACGGATAAGGGAAGCGTAAAGAGCAGAATGTATGTCCAGCTGACCAACTCGTATACAAAGGCGGATGGAGATACGCTGGGTTATCTTTATAAGGATTCACAGGGGAATGTCATAGTGTCACAGGCAGCGGCTATCCATGAGATGGGGCATATAATGGGGTTGAAGGATCTATACAATTCCTCACAGAGTTCTCCGGTGTATTATATGTCTGTGATGGCAAAGCATATGTCGCCGATTCCGCAGTTTCCTTCGGTAAAGGAAAAGGAGGTTCTCGGCTGGGTTGAGGACGGAGACGTTCAGACAATTACAGCCTCAGGTGAGTATAGTCTAAGGGCACTTGGAACTGCAGGACATGGAATTGCAGGATATAAGCTTGATATTCCGGAGAAGGGAAAGACGCTTTATCTGGAATACAGGAATTTTGCGTCAAATGGAAACAAGTATGATTCCCAGTACAAGGAGCTGTATAAAACGAATGGCAAAAGAGTTGACAGTCTGCCGATGAAATCTGGTCTGGTATGTTACCTTATTGATACAGGGACAAAATTTCCGAACAATATGAACTCATCACCTTCTAAGTGGAATTATCAGGTGCTGGGCAATCAATACTCTACGATGGTTGATGCGGCAGTTGGAGTAGATGAGGAAAAGTGGATTACAGATAATCTTAGTATCATGGTGACGGCGATTGATGGCAATACACTTACTTTTACAATAGAGGGAAATTTTGCGGAGCATATTCACAGTGGTGGACAGGCAACATGCGTCAGCCGCGCCAGATGTTCAGTCTGTCATCAGGAATATGGTGAACTTGATGATAGTAGACATGAACATACCCTGATTAGAGGTGCCAAGGCACCGAGCTGTACAGAAGTTGGATACACGGGCGACACATATTGTACGGATTGCAATAAAATGGTGAGCATTGGCTCAGACATAGACATGATTGCGCATGAATTAGAGCATGTGGAGGCACGGGCAGCTACCGCAGCACAGGAAGGAAACATATAGTATTACTATTGTAAAGTATGTGGACAGTGTTTTCTTGACAAAAATGCAGCTGATACTATAAAAATGGCTGATACAATAATACCTAAGCTGGCACCTGTAATCATAGCCGGAAATGATGCAGCTATAGATGCTTCCTCAGGCAAAAGTGCTGTATTCAGGTCGAATGCGGCATTTGCCGATTTCATACGGGTTGAACTTGACAGCAAGGAGCTTGCAGAGAACAAGGACTACACTGTAAAGGAAGGAAGTATAATAGTAACACTCATGCCTGAGGTTATCAGCAATCTGTCTGAGGGAAGCCACAGGCTTGCCATAGTGTCTTCAGGTGGAACAGCAATCGCAAATTTCTCTGTAACGAAACCGCAGCAGCCAAGCAGCGAGGAGCAGCCAAGCAGCGAGGAGCAGTCAAGCAGCGAGGAGCAGTCAAGCAGCGAGGAGCAGCCAAGCAGCGAGGAGCAGTCAAGCAGCGAGGAGCAGTCAAGCAGTGAGGAGCAGCCAAGCAGTGAGGAGCAGTCGAGCAGCGAGGAGCAGCCAAGCAGTGAGGAGCAGTCAGGCAGTGAGGAGCAACCGAGCAGCAATGCGGCAATAGGTGGCGAATCGGAATCGAATGGTAATTTGGCCGGAGGTTCCACGGAAACAATAAGCGCTGATGGGAACGGCACCGTTTCCGGGGATGAAGGCTCCGAGGATGGTATTGTCCATATCTCTCCGAGTACCGGAGGGAAAATTCAGATAAAGGCATGGGCTGTTGTTGGCACATTCCTGATGGGGGCATTTATATTTTTAAGAAAGAGAAGATAAAGATGTTCTCTACCTGAAATAAAAAGTGCTTCTTAAGCCTGTCAGCAATTTTAAATAATTGGAAAAATATTATTTGCCTTATCATATCATTACATGAAATTGAAAAATGAGTTATTGCTCATAGAAATTGAAAAATGAGTCATTGCCATATTGTTCAAAAGATTTAAATATGATATAGTTAAACGCAGATTATAATTTGTAAGGTGATACAGCCTATTGGTTATAAACATGTGAGTATATGATTGAATTTTTGCGAGGTGAAAATTTATGTGCGGAATAGTAGGTTTTACGGGTGAGCATCAGGCTGCACCGATTATACTGGATGGTCTTTCTAAGCTTGAGTATCGTGGTTACGATTCAGCGGGTATGGCTGTCCGTGATGGAGATGGAGAGTACCAGATAGTCAAGGCAAAGGGCAGGCTTAAGGCTCTTTACGAGAAAACGGATGGAGGAAATGCAGTGTATGGCACCTGCGGCATAGGTCATACAAGATGGGCAACCCATGGTGAGCCGTCTGAGGTCAATGCGCATCCTCATATGGCGGATGATGGAAATGTTGTTGGTGTACATAATGGTATTATAGAGAATTATCAAGAGCTTAAGGAAAAGCTTGTCAAGAACGGTTATTCCTTCTATTCATCGACAGATACCGAGGTTGCGGTAAAGCTTGTTGATTACTACTACAAGAAGTATGAGCACACTCCTGTGGATGCGATTAACCATGCGATGGTGCGTATCCGCGGTTCTTATGCGTTTGCATTTATGTTCAAGGATTACCCGGGAGAAATCTATGCAGCAAGAAAAGACAGCCCGATGGTTCTTGGTGTGAGTGATGGTGAGGCTTATGTTGCCTCAGATGTTCCGGCAATATTAAAGTATACGAGAAATGTATATTATATCGGCAATCTGGAGATGGCTCGTCTTAAAAATGGAGAAATTACCTTCTATAATCTCGATGGCGATGAGATTGAAAAGGAGTCTGTTGAGATTAAGTGGGATGCTGAGGCAGCTGAGAAGGCGGGTTATGAGCACTTTATGATAAAGGAAATCCATGAACAGCCGCGTGCGATAGCGGATACACTTCATTCTGTTTACAAGGACGGAACTCTTGATTTATCATCCGTTGGTCTTGCGGATGACGATATTAAGAAAATTTCACAGATTTATATAGTTGCATGTGGTTCGGCGTACCATGTCGGCGTTGTTGCGCAGTATGTCATGGAGGATCTTGCCAAGATTCCGGTGAGGGTTGATGTGGCTTCAGAGTTCAGGTACCGCAAGCCGATTCTTAAGAGTGATGATCTGGTTATCATCATCAGCCAGTCGGGTGAGACGGCAGACAGCCTTGCGGCGCTTCGTCTTGCAAAGGAGAAGGGCGTCAAGACACTTGCCATTGTAAATGTCATCGGAAGCTCCATTGCGCGCGAGGCTGACAGCGTGTTCTATACCCTTGCCGGCCCGGAGATTGCGGTTGCCACAACAAAGGCATACAGCACACAGCTTATTGCCTCCTACTGTCTCGCAATCCAGTTCGCCAAAGTTCGCGGTGAGCTGACAGAGGCGCAGTGTGCAGATATGCTTGCGGAGCTTGAGACACTTCCTGATAAGGTTACCAGGATTCTTGATGACAAGGAACGTATCCAGTGGTTTGCCGCTAAGCAGGCGACCATGCGGGATACCTTCTTCATCGGACGCGGTATCGACTATGCGGTGAGTCTTGAGGGAAGCCTGAAGCTCAAGGAGATTTCTTACATCCACAGTGAGGCCTATGCTGCCGGCGAGCTTAAGCACGGCACGATCAGCCTTATCGAGGACGGAACTCTTGTAATAGGAACTCTCACACAGGATGCTCTCTACGAAAAGACAGTGAGCAACATGGTTGAGTGCAAGAGCCGTGGCGCGTACCTTATGGGTCTTACAACCTACGGCAACTACGAGACAGAGGATACCTGTGATTTCACGGTATACATTCCTAAGACGGATGCCCATTTTACAGCGTCGCTTGCGGTTATACCGCTCCAGCTTCTTGGCTACTATGTATCGGTGGCTAAGGGACTGGATGTTGACAAGCCAAGGAATCTGGCTAAGAGCGTTACAGTAGAATAACACTTGGGACAGGGGTCAGACCCCATGTCCCAATGTTGGGACACGGGGTCTGACCCCTGTCCCAGCGGCTAAGCTATGCCATTTCCGGATTATGGAGATGGCATATTTTTACATCATAACGGTATCATATATAACATTTACTTGTTTTTAAAGAAAATAAGTTTCATATAAGATATATGACAACTCTGGCAGGTTACAGATTGAAAATAATGTAGTAAAATAATATAAACGCATATAAAATTCAACGCACGATAATGCAGGATGTGGAATGGGGACAGGATGAGCATGGAAGAAACAGAACAAAAGCTATTTTCTGATGTGGAAAGGCTGTTGGCGTATGCACACAGTGGGCATGAATATATTATTGATGCCATATATGACGTATTCGGAAAAAGAATTTTACAGCATGGATATGCGGATGCCGGCTACATACTGAGGGCGGGGAAATATGGACTTAATAAAAATGTCTATTATACAAAATTGCCCGGTTCAAAAGTCCAAAAGCTGTTTGTAAAATCCTGTATTCCTTCGGAGGACATGGAGGTTATGCTTGAGTATCTGGATACGGTGCTTGGACATGCTTCGGCACTTGATATTGAGGAGGAGAAGGCATTGATATTCTGGCTGTTCCTTCCATATCGTTTTGTCACAAAGACGTCGATTAAACGAAACTATCTCAGGATATTGCTCACAGGCTTCTTTAAAAACACAAGATATGTTGACCGTTATGATGCAGAGTTCGTGGTTGCTGATGAGATAGTGTACAATGCTCATTCTTGCCATGTTGAAATTATAAATTCGGTTGAGGAGTACGCACAATATACTTTTTCACTCAAAGAAGAAAGTTCGGATGAGACATTATTCTACCGAGGACATTCACTGCTTGACTATGCCCTTGTTCCCGGAATAAAGAGAAAGCGGAGCTGGTTCACGAATGAAAGTATAATGTATCAGGAGCTGCTTGTCAGATGTGCGCAGGATTTTACCCACTGTCAGACCCACTTGGAGTATCTGGTTGAAATGCAGCATTATGGTCTGCCAACGCGGCTGCTTGACATAACAGAGAATCCGCTGGTTGCGCTTTATTTTGCATGTTGCAGCAATAGAGAGCACATAGGGGAGGTAATTGTGCTCACAACAGGGAAAGATCATGTGCGATATGCAAAGAGCGATACGGCAGCATTGCTTGCGGCGCTTCCGACGCTCAATTATCGTGAACAGGCACAGTTGTACCGATTATGTATGAATGGACTGACTGAAGCGGAGGATGCAGAATATCAGGAGCTTGCCGGAAAGCTGGCAAGTGAAGTCAAATCAAGAAATCCTGCATTTGAACCGAGAATCAGGAAATTAGACATAACCGGACATGTATTTGTGACACCGATACGAAACAACCAGCGCATTATGAAGCAGGATGGTTCATTCATAATATGCGGTCTTACCGGCGAGGGCGGCGACAGCGACAATCTGGACAGCCTTCGCTGCAGAGATACCGAGGGAAAGCAGCTGGTTCTTGTGATTAATGACAAGGAGACAATATTAAAAGAACTGGATACACTCTCAATCAACAGAGCCACCCTTTTCCCTGAGATTGACGATGTAGCGGAGTATTTGAAGGGGAAGTATGGGGAGTGAATGATGGATAATCTTATGTTATCCATCATTTTCTTTTCCCACCCTAAACCCCTTCCTCGGGTGCTTATTTCTCAATATATCTCTCTGCTTCCCCACCGCGACATGTGTATAAATCTGTGTGACGTTAATCGAGCTGTGTCCGAGCATTTCCTGAATGTAGCGGATGTCTACATCGGCTTCCAGAAGGCTGGTGGCGAAGGTGTGGCGGAACATGTGCGGGGTGATGTGCAGGTCAATGGCGGCGAGGGAGCAGTATTTCTTAATCATGCGGCGAACGGACTGGTCGGACAGGGGAGCGCCGGACTGATTCACAAAAAAATGTGCAGAGGAGGATATTTCGGTGGAAAAGCTGCGGCGGTATTCATCGAGAATGTGGATAACGTCATCTGAGGCAAGCTGTATGTAGCGCTCCTTGTCGCCTTTTCCGTATATGAGGATGGTTCCGTCGATGAGATTTACATTGTCATTTTTGAGATTGCATAGCTCACTTATTCTTATGCCGGAGGAGAACAGCAGCTCAATTACGGCGGCATCGCGGAGAGCGTTTCGCCGTTGGTAGGCGGTGCCTGCTTCGGAGCGCCGGGTATAGATGGTGGATAGAAAGCTCTCAACTATGTGGAGCGGGATGGTTTTAGGGAGGATAACCGGTTCACGAAAACGAGTATGTATTTTTGAAAATGGGTTGCGGTCTATCAGATCCTTGTATTCACAATAGTGGAATAGAGCCTTAATAGAGGCAATTTTGCGTTTGGCGGTCTTTGGTTTGTATTCGGCATGGAGCCTGCTTATATAGCTTTCAAGAATTTCAGAGGTGATGTCGGTTATGACTTCGATTTGGGTGGAATCGGATATAAAATCTGAGAATTGGCGCAGGTCTATGCGATATGCCTTGAGGGTCTTTTCGTCTAAGCATTTTTGTGTGCGGCAGGAATCTAAATATTCGGTGATAAGTGTTGATATACTGTTCATGATATGTTTGTCTCCTTAAAGTTTTTGATTAACATAACATGAATTGAGCGAAAAAACATTATATTTACCGGAAAGAGTATTTAAACATATTATTGCCATATATCGGAGGCAATGTTAATATTAAAGCATTGGCTGTGGGACAGGGACCAGACCCCTGTCCCAAGGGAAATATATTAGCAAGGAGAAGGCAATGAAGTACGATTATTTGGTGGTTGGTGCGGGATTATATGGAGCGGTGTTTGCGCATGAAGCGAATGCCAGAGGCAGGTCGGTTCTTGTTGTGGAGAGAAGACCGAATATTGCAGGAAATGTATATACGGAGAAGATAGAAGGAATCAATGTGCACAAGTATGGAGCACATATTTTTCACACAAATAACAGGAGAGTATGGGAGTATATTACCGGGTTTGCACAGTTCAACCGTTTTACCAACAGCCCGGTTGCCAATTACCATGGTGAGCTTTATTCGCTTCCGTTTAATATGTACACATTCAATAAGATGTGGGGTGTTGTGGCTCCTGAGGAGGCGAAGGCTAAGATTGATGAGCAGCGTGGAGAGATTAAGGGGGAACCTGCAAATCTTGAGGAGCAGGCAATATCCTTGGTCGGCCGTGACATATATGAGAAGTTGATAAAGGGTTATACTGAGAAACAGTGGGGGCGTGCCTGCAAGGAGCTGCCGGCCTTCATTATTAAGAGACTTCCTGTGCGCTTTACATTTGATAACAATTATTTTAATGCGCTGTATCAGGGAATACCGGTGGGTGGTTATACGAAGCTGGTTGAGAACCTCTTAGATGGAGTAGAGGTAAGGCTTAACACGGATTATCTTGAAAATAAGGCAGAGCTTGATGCTGTTGCAGATAAGGTTATCTACACGGGGCAGATAGATGCTTATTTTAATTATAGTCTGGGACATCTTGAGTATCGCTCTGTGAGATTCGAGAATGAGCTTCTGGATATACCGAATTTTCAGGGAAATGCGGCTGTCAATTATACAGACAGGGAGACGCCGTGGACGCGTATAATAGAACACAAGTGGTTTGAGTTCGGAAAGGATGAGAAGGGAAATGACCTGCCTAAGACCATAATAAGCCGTGAATATTCCTCAGAATGGAAGCCGGGGGATGAGCCGTATTATCCGGTAAACGATGCAAAAAATAACGAATTGTATGCACAGTACAGTAAGCTTGCGCAGACGGAGCCTAAGGTGATATTTGGAGGAAGGCTTGGAGAGTACAAGTATTATGACATGGATGCAGTTATACTCTCTGCGCTGGATTTGTGCGATTCTTTATGGACGGCTTTTGAGTAGGCGGTCAGGGAGCTCTCACCTGTCCACAAATAAGAAAAGCTCTCGTAGGTATTCCTTGCGAGAGCTTTTCTGTCAGCTTCATAACACTTATATGCTTATGCAGGCTCTTCTTTTTTCTTTTTCTTTTTTAATACTATAATTGTCATCAGCAACAGGATGATGAATAGTATTGACAGTATTGCAGCAGCAATTCCGAAGACCTTCTGAAGCATGAGGTAGTTGGCTGCATTGACCATTGAGGTCTCGGCGAAGTCAAGAAACGCACGTGAGCTACTGAAAAGGTATCGTTTGATGAACTGCCATATACATATTGCATCTGAACATCCGGCAATTATGTCAAAGAAAATCAGATAGACCTGAGTATGCTTTGATTTTCCTGCAGTTGAAGCATTTTTCTTCATGAACACGGCACATAGAATGAATATGATGATGCTGGCAGTAAGTGCAGCGAATAACGGAATATAGGTTTTCCATGTAGCGGAAAAAGCACCGGATTTTCCGTCTGCCGGTACCCGGTAAAGGGTGACAAGCATCTTGGAGGCATTGTTGTTTACATCATAGGCCTCTATTTCAAAGATATTTTCGCCGATGTTAAGGTTGGCGGTGTATGAGAACGTGCTGTCGGCAAGCTCAGTTTCAGTCTGATTGATGGTAAGCCGGACAGCGTCGGATACGCTTCCGAGTATCACCGCAGAGTCTGTGTAAAAGGTTTTTCCGTCAATGTCATCTATCAGAGTGATGGTTGGAGGGTACTTGTCTAAGTACACTTCCGTATCAATGATATATGTGGTATGCTCATCGGCTGAAAAGGAGGCATATACGGTGTTTATATCGGAATCGGCATCAAAAAACAGTGAGCCATCGTTTTCAACCGGGAAGCTGCCCTCATTTCCATTCAGGTTTACATGTATTTGGGCAGGATTGGTTGTCTTGTACCTGAGTTCAATCTGCCCACTGCCGTATCCAACAACAGCGCCGACAGGAGTGTACAGGTATTCCTTTGTAAAATCTATTTTCCGGATAGTTTTTGCTGACCATATTCCGTTTATCATTGTTTTTATGGTAAACTCAACAGAATCGGCGTCCTTTGGAAAGGCAATCTGCATTGTCTTGGTGTCTTTTTCAAGCTCTGCATCAAAGAGGACTTCATCGCCGCATGAGGCAGTCACATAATATTTTTCATCGGACCATTTCGCATAATCGGACCAGTCCATTGTAGATATGCCTTCTGTGAAGTCGATAGTGATATCGAAGTTTTCCATTGCTATAGGTTCAATCGTGTTATTCCACACAAAGTTTTCCGAGGAAAATGAATCGAAAATCTCCGCATCGCCCTCATAGTAATAGGCTTCAAGCCGCAGATAGTATGTGCCGCTAGGAAGAGCGGATATGTCAACTGAGCATGAGTAAGCCTCATTCGGCATGGTGAAGCCGCGGGCTATCATGCTGTAATCGTTGGAATCGAATGAGTTTATGGCGTACAGTGTATAATCGTAGTAGGCTTTGCGGCTGTCACTGTCCGCTTCAAATTCAACCAGAAGCGAATTATTCTCCTGTACGCTTGCGTCGAGATATTGAATCCATATTCCGGTATTTTCATCAATAATGGAATAATCTATTCCTGAGTTACTCTTAAGGTCATATTCGACATACCATTGACCTTGTTCAGCGGATTTTACGCGGTAGGTTGCCCACAATTCGCCCTGAGCGTAGTCTATCTTTTCGGTGTCCGCCTTTGTGTATTTATCTCCTGATGGGGATATGAATGTAATATCCACAACTTCTTTGTCGAAGCTGAATAAGATTACAACGTCCTGTTCTGAATAAGCGTAAAAAATCTGTGCCTGCTTTGAAGCGGCGGAGACAGGAAGTGCCGCAAACACGCATATTATGATAGCAAATAAAAATAACAGGAATGATTTTTTATTTTTCATATTGTTCTCCTTTGTCATATTAGTTCAAGGTTCCGCTCTTGGAGCTGCCGGCTCCGTTTTTGTCAATATAGTAGTAGAAACCGTTATTTTTGCCCTTGCTGTCCTGTTCATTGCCTTTCAGGATAAATTCTACATTGTCCTTTTTGGTTAAATGGAAGCCGAGAGCGCCTGTTGACTCCTTTTTGGATTCAAAGTTGAACAGCCACCAGTTGATATCGTATTTTGCTGTGCCGTCATAGACAATGCCGATAAATTCGGTATGTCCATCAAATTCAATTTTTCCGGATACGTCCGCATAAACATTCTTTTTCTTGCTTTGCCATGTGAGCCCGGTCGAAACACTTGCCGATAACCCCTTCACCTCTTCGGAGTTAAGTCCAAGCACGGAATTGGTATAATTGAATACTCCGACCTGGAGGGTTGTCTTGGCAATCGTGATATCATCCAGGATGTTGAATTTAGCTTCCGCACTTATTTTAAATGGAGAAAATTTAAGTGAGAAAGTGGTGTCCGGCATTTCAAATACGCTGTTGATTCCGGTTATTGAGGCTATCTTAGGGAAATCCTCTTTTAAGTCACCGCATGACAGCGAGAATTTTCCTGTGAGGTTAATCTTCCAGAAATCATTGTTTTCAACACAGCTCTTGATGTCTGAGGCGGAGCCGGAGAATTTCTTGATTGTAACAGGAAGCACTGTAGGGAGCTTTATAGGTACTCCGGGTTCCACGCTCAACTCAACCGAATCGGCAACAAGCTTCGTATTTTCCTTGCCGGTTTTGTTATCCTTTACTGTCGTCTGTTTGACGGTGACCTTGGCACCGAAGCCGGACTGCCTTGCCAGCATGGCAAAGCGGACCAATCCGCCGACGCTGTATTCGTTCTTGTAGGTGTCAACATCCACCGAAAGGTGACCGTTAAAATGCACGGCATTGTTAAAAAACCTGCCTTTTATGGAGGTAAATGACAGCTTGTCCTGGTCATTTTGCAGTTTGGTTGAAAATTTTATTCCTACATTTTTACTGTCTATTGATATATTTCCAAAGTCAAATTCAAATGCTTTTTTGTCATCCATATCCAGCCATTTTTTCATTCCGGGCAGTTCAAGCTCACCACTGGAGTGATATATGCCTATATGGTTAGGATAAAGCCTTATATTGATATTATCAAATGTTACAAGGTGTAACAGGCTCAAGGAACCGGTGCTTATATCATCAACGAGGTAGTCCGATTCGTCCGCTTTTGCGTTGGTGTCATTGTAAAGTGTGAACCGGTCAAGCTTTGGCAGGTTAGCAACGGTCCCCTGATTGGCGAGGTATTTTGCGAAGCCGGTGGCTTCTACCGGGTCGAAGGATACATACGAACCTGAACTGTCATATACGGTGATGGAGCCATCGTTTTCCAAATCACCTCTGAGTTCAATATGTCCCTTGAAGTGGAGCCAGTCGTTGAGTGTGACATTTCCGTTCAGTATGGTGGTTGTTCCGTCGACGTTTTTCTCCATCGACGTAAAGACGTATTTGCCGAATGTGGTTCTAAATGCACTGTGATCGAAAACCTGGAAGCCATTCGGTATATATTTTTTATTGCCGTTGATGACAATTTCCACATTGTATGTCCCGATAGCGATGTTGGAAGGGACGATTACGTTATATGTCTGTTCATTTTCATATGTGGCGGTAAGCGTATATGAGGTCTCTCCGGATAGCTTGATTGATATTTCGTAATCCTTGCTAAAACCGTTTCCTTTGAGTTTGACAGGGATGTCCTGTGGCACGGAAGGTTTGTTTATGGTATACGGTGCCAGGCCGAAAATGAGCATATCGCTCACTGTGAGCGTTTTTTCTGCGTTGTTTTCTGTGATATCCGCTCCTTCCTCATCCTTCCTTCCGACAGAATAAGTCTTGATATCACGGAGATTCTTTGACGGAAATGCGACCTCAAGTGTTCGCCCTGAGCCGGTGGTTGTATCAAGCACCTTGTAGGTCAGCTCATACTGGCTGTACATCTGTGAATGGAGCATGTCATAGAAGGCAGTAAGGCTTGCACTGTCGGAAACATATACAAATTCGCCGTTTCCGCTTCCGGCAATCGTGTTAAGGTAGGAGGTGTCCACATCGCTGCCAAGTCCCATAGTATATATTGTGACGTTATTTTGTGACGCCAGAGTTCCAAGGGTTTCATATATTTCACTGTATGAATGAGGGAAATTGTCCTGTCCGTCCGTCATCAGTATGAGGACATTATTCTCATCCTTGGCGGCTGTAAATTGATTCAGGCAGTACTCAGCGGCGGAAAACATTTCAGTGCCGCCTTCCGCGTACATTGACTGTGCAAGGGAAACAAGGTCATCATCCGGGGTGTTGAAATCCATGAAGGTTCCGACCGCGTTGCTGAAGGTTGCAACGGCGAGGTTCTCATCTGAATTTTTTTCGTTGATGAAGGTTGTGACGGCGTTTCTTAAATCTTCAATGCTTCCGCCCATGCTGCCGGACACGTCGCACAGAAGGAGGACATAGGAGGTCTTAAAATCTATCTTTTTGAGTTCGTAATCTGTTATTTCTTTGTTGCAGTCATAAATCTTCAGGGCAGCTTTCAATTCATCAATATCCTTGATGTCGCAGTCAATCTGCACTCTTGCAGTTATATTTTCAAATTCAGAGCTGTCGATGGAGCCTATGAATATTGAACTTTTCACGCGGCTTACATAATTTATTGCCGTTTGTGAAAAATCGGGCTGTGACTCATCAGAATCACTCGTGGTACTGTTTGCCGCTTTTGCTGCTGCTATGTATGGCTCAACCCTTACCGGAAGCGAGTGGTCGAGGGCTGTTCCCACATATTTAGGGACATTTTTTATCTCATCAGACACCTCAGTGTTGTCGATTACGGACATAAGGCTGAGCATGGCAGACGAATATTTCTTGTCGTCAGAGTTTTGGGATGTGTTGAGTGCCGCCTGTATATAGGTCTGGGCGGATGTCTCATTTCCAAAATAGTTGTCAATCTTGGCAGCCTGCAAAAGAACCTTGGAGGTGTCGGTGCTGTCTACGGAGCTGTTTTCGGACACAAGCTCATCCTTGATTGTGAGCAGGACGATATCGCCAAGCTGTGAGGTGAGTGCATTGACGCGTGCCTTTAACTGTTTACGTTCCTGTTTGTTAAGACCGCTTCCGGCATTTTGATAAATCTTTGACAGTGCTTGCTTTAACAGTCTGGTCTGGGATGGATTGAGCTTCCTGAATTCATCGGAAAAATTTGATTTTGACACTAAATCATCCATGTACAGTTCGGATGCGACCATAAGCTCCTGATAGGAGGAGCTGCCGTCGAGACTTTTTACGAAGCCGGAGTAATCTTCGCTCATAATGTATGTCTTGATTCTTGCATTCTGCACGGGAGGAAGGGTGAGATACTCAGGGTGTTCCTTTTCGATCTCCTTGAAGCCGTCCTTGTAGTCCGAAAGAATTTTCTTATTATCTTCGTCGCCCGGCTCAACCGTGAGCTGGTCAAGCTCAACAATCATACGTGCATAATCGGATGCCGAAGCTGAAATAGGGTAATTTTTTTCAATATTTTTGAAAATATTCCGGGATACGTCATCGGAGGTCTGCGAGATTATACTGCTTATTGTCTCATAAGAGTCCTGCGTGTAGCCGTAGTCCTCAAGTGCGGCATCGGATTGGGTGAGGTAGTTGATTGTGATAAGGTCGGAGACGCTTGCGGAGGCTTTGCTTCTGGCAAAGACCACTTCATTGTCCTCAGCACTCACAAGGGAAGAGTTGTTGCACAGGTAATCATATAGAGCCGCGGCGCGCTCATAGTCGGCTTCGGACATGGCAACGCGGGCATATATAAGCCGACAGTTGTCGTCATAGCCGTACTGCCTGCTATACTGGTCGATAACTTCGTCAAGCTGTGTGTACGCGCCTTCCGAATATAGGGCATAAGCAAATTCAATTAATTCTTTTTGTGAGAGCGTGTGAGGGGATTGAATTTCCTTAAGTGAACCGGACGCACCGAAGAAGATGGATGTCCCACATCCGATGGTCAATAAGAGAGTGAAAAGTATTTTTTTAAATCCGATGGCACGCCGTTTTATCAAAAAGAATATGGCACCCACGGTTCCGGGCAGCAGCCCTAGTCCAATCTGTAGTAAAATATTCATAGTTTATCTCCTGTAGATTTATAAAGTCACTATAATATAACTTTACCATAATAATATAAAAAAATAAACATGTATTTTGGGACAGGGGTCTGACACCGGTGTCCCAGTGCACTTGTGGGACACCGGTGTCAGACCCCTGTCCCAGCGATTGTGCAGCATAGGCATTTGTAGTATAATCTTGAACAGGGGCGTGCTGGGACAGGGACCA
>ERZ791734.960-NODE-960-length-30678-cov-4.321980_pt1 | contig 30678 bp, 21 predicted proteins | sample MGYA00509953_ERZ791734 | MGnify/ENA primary metagenome ERZ791734 (study PRJEB30046, sample SAMN00792038) | human gut metagenome | study: EMG produced TPA metagenomics assembly of the A metagenome-wide association study of gut microbiota in type 2...
TGCCCATTTTCAAGAAACGCTTTGCTGTTTTTCTTGCGCTTTCTCTTTCCGCTTTATGTGCCGCTTCATGTGCCGCTTCATTTCTCATATCTTCCATCAACTTACACATAGTAGCCACTCCTTTCTCGTCCTGCTTAAAATATCTTGCTTTTTTTGCAAGTATTTCATAATTCATATCGTCCGGATCGGTACATGAAAAGTCGTGCATTAATTTTCCAACTTCATCATCTCCCCGATATTTCCCGTTCACATATAGAATATGCGAACCGTCCCCAAACAATACTTTCTCTTCACCAATCGTAATATATCTCTCTACCGGATATATCGGCTGTTTTCCTTTCATTACATCGTTTTCTGTAATAAAAATCACATAGGTATCAGGAATATTTTCCGTATCTTCCCCTGGTTTTAGTATATGCGCATCCAACAAACTACTGTTATGCCTCGCTCTTTTTACTCCTGCTCCCTTATCTGACCTCTGAATTTCACAATCGAACTCTTTACCTGTATTGTCAACTGCATGAACATCTAAAATAGCAGAACGCCCTTGCAAATTTTTCATGGAATCCTGCACCCGAATCGATTTGATTGTAATATCCTCTTGCCCCAAAACAATTCGAAGTATAAGTTCTACAGCCTCATAATTATCTTCCAGACAGGCAGTCATAAAATCATCATCCATATATCGAAACAATTTCAGTCGCTCTAAATCCTGCTGATGTGTCTGTTCTGTTGTACTCAAACCTTCACCTTCTTTCGCTATTCTAATTATACATCAGTCATTCACTTTTGAAAACCAACTTTTTTAAAAATTTTAGTCCTACTATCTCGTAGCACCTGCAATCTCATGAAAGTTCGTATTAAACAACTGGTACAATTCACTGTCTTTTTTCATGGTGTTATCAAAGGGAACAATCTTATCCCCAAAACGGATGAGTCCCATTCCGGGGTCTGCACCATTGACACAGGCAAGCTGCTCCGCCGATATATCAAACAAATCTTCCACAGCTTCTTTATCCATCGTCCCCTGATCCAGTAAAAGCATAAATTCTGAGTTGGATACCATCGTTTTGGTGGAACGATTACGCTGTGCATCAATGAGGTTCTGACTCATACCGGTACAGATACCGCCACGCTTACGCACCTCACGCCACATCTTTTCCAGTGCATGAAGACTGTACTCCTCTCCCCATAACTCGTGCATTTCATCCACATACACCCAAGTCGCAACACCATCCGACTGGTTATACTTGATTTTGGCAGTGATGCTCTCGATCATCACAAGCATCGCCATGGCTCTCATGCGCTTGCCAAGTTCCGAGAATCCATACACGGTAAATCGGTTTTCTTCCGAAATAGACTGCTCTCTTGCGAAAATATCTAAGGTTCCATCTGCAAACACTTCCAACTGCTCTACCAATTCTATTGCAGAATCATTTCCCTCACTTCTTTCCGCAATCCCATCACGCATGGTACGAATTGTTGGAGACTCCAGTCGTGTCTTCCGCTTTCTCCGCCTGTCATTTTTCTTTTTGAAATATTCCGAATACATGTCCCGTACCGCCTTGTCAATGACTGCTATGTGGCGGCTGGTAAGGGGTGTCGGTTTCAAAGCCTGTTCGCAGATAGCGTAGGCAAACTCCGCTTTTTCTGCCACAAACCGGTCGATATCCGGAACCACATCCGGCACATGGAATGGATTGACATAATATACATTTTCTGCAGACTGGGACAGATTGATATACTGTCCCCCCCATGCTGCCGCAATGTCTTTATACTCTGACATAGGGTCAATAACGATAATGTCATCCGTTGAAAAGCACAGGACTTGTCCCATCTCCGATTTTTCATTATAAGATTTTCCCGAGCCGGGAACACCAAACACCATCCCATTTCCATTCTTCAATAATTTCCGGTTTCCAATGATAAGGTTTTTGGACACCTTATTAAATCCATAGCAGTATCCTTGATTATCGTTAATCTCCTGCACATTAAACGGAATAAAAATGGAAAGTTCTTCGGATGTTATCGTCCGCATGGTATCCACAAATCTCGCTCCTGTGGGCAGAGAAGTATTCAATGCATCCAACTGTTTATGGGAATGTGGCACAATATCCATGTTGTGGGTCTGACCGATGATTTTAATCTTCTCGGTACGCTCCTCCAGTTCTTCCATGGAATCTGCCTTCACCACAATCGTAATTCCCACATACAAAAGACGCTCATCAAAGGAGGAAATCCGGTCTAACATCTCTTCCGTATCTCTTTGCTGCTTTCGCCGCTCATAATTGATATTGGTAGAATAATCTCCATTTTCGTTTTTCATTTCCTGTTCCCGGTTAATGCTTCTCTCATTAGCCATATACTTTTTCATGATCATCTGGTAAGCCACGTTGTTATCCAACGGCTCCACATCCATGGTATAGATAATTGGAAAATTCATATTGGTAAGCTCATTGAGAAACTGGTCGGTCAAACCATTGGGGTACTTTCTCACAAACATGACACACGCACAGGTTCCACCCTCCATCTCCAGATGTTCCGGTCTTTCCCGTAACGAAGTATTGATAATGTCATTTCTCCAGTCCCGTTTCAAGTGCAGATACTCATTCCAGTCAAAAGAAAAGGATGCCTCATCCCCCATGCGATAATAACTATGTAGTGCTCGCAGGCGTTCCGTGGCATCCAATGGTATCAGGCAACTTCCCAGCCGGTTGAATAATTGCTGAATGGAAAATTCAATGGTATTAAAATAGGTCTTTGCACTTTCATAATCCGGCTTCCTGCAGCTCACAACAAAGTATTTGGATTGTAGCAAGCCGCCCCGCCCTTCTTCCAACCGTTCCCCTATCATTTTGTGATATTCCTTGGCAAGAGGTTCCATCTCTTTACTGACTGCCTTTTGAAGAATCTCTTCCCGCAGTTTATTGTTGTCGGCATAATGATTCGACACAATAATCTTGTAGCTGACATTCATGGAACGCAAAAGCGTTTCAAACTTGGAACAGGTATCTTCCTTTTCCTCTTCATCCTGTGTTGAGAAGTTAATATCCTCAAACAGATACATCCGGTCAAACTGGTGGATTCCCTTTTTTGAACCGGATGTTGGTTTTTCTAATTCAAAGATTCCATTTTCCGCAATCCGGTAAATGGGTATGGTGTCCTGAATACAAAGCGGGACTTTGTAAATCCGTTCTGTCTGTGGTGTAAGTGTTTCTTTTTTTAATAGTTTTAACATTCGTTTTCCTAACCTCCTTCTTATCCAGAATAAGCGTCACCTCTTTTTCTGCTGCAAATGTTCCTCTTTTTTCTCTTGTATTTCTCTCCTGGCTTCAATAACTACCGGGGCTACATCCTGATTCCCATATTCTTCCTGATAACATATACGTTCTGCCAGTTCCCTGCTACGATTCATGTCACGAAACTGGAGGGCATATTCTTCAATTAACGTCCTCTCATCCTCTGAAAAAATCTCTTTTTCCGGGTCCAGTTCATATAGCATCATCTGCAGAGAAAGTTCATACGGAATTTCCCCAATCACGCCAATGTCCGGCAAATGACTTGCCAGCGCCGCAATCATCTCTAACGCCCGCTTATCATTTCGTATCGCAGGATAATAACGAAGCATGTCTAGGTCAAGAACCTTTCCTGTCACCAAATCAACCTGCTCATCTTCCAAAGAGTTTTCGCCCGGCTTATGTGACAGGATGCCAATGGAAGCCACACCGTTTAAGGGACTATCCTTTAACTGCTCCCATTTTTCGATTGCCTCTTCCACCGTTGTTATGTCATCATAATATTCTCCCAACTGATGGAATTCTCCACATTCTGCTACAGTAAAGGTAAGCACTGGCTCTACCTTGCTTTTTCGTTCCAGTTCATCCAGAAATTCCTCGCAGTTCAGAGGATACAGTTCGGATTCTGCCGTGATTGCTCCCTTTGTTCCATTAGTATCCGGCTTCTGTTTCAAATCCTCTACGATATCATTTACGGCTTCATAAATGGAAATGTCCGGATTGTCGTAAACACCACCATCCAATTCTTTCCCATCCATATCATAAATGGTATAATCATACCCCTCATCCACGGACTGAGCAAAGATATATCTGTCCTCAATACCAAAAACCAGCTCCTGTTCCATGTATTCCTCTGCTCGTATCAACCTTTCGGAGAAATCTCCTGATATTTCTTCTGTAACGGGATTGATATCGACCTTTACCTCTCCAATGCAAAAATCATCTTCATGCAGAAGATTGAAAATATCATCCTCCCGCCATGCTCCGGCATATTCAAACAAAATATCCAAATCCGAGTCTGCTTTTTCTGTTCCCCGGCTTCGGCTTCCATATACCATCACTTCCCGAATCTGAATCGGCAAGTGATATTTCCGGATTTTCATTTGGATATATTCCCTAACATCTTCTTCTATACGATCTGCGGTCATCCCCTCTATCGGTCGAAAATATTGCTTTGTCTTTTCCCGGAACCGACTTACCACCTGTTCCGTCTCTGCCGAGTGATATTTTTTCTCTCCCAAAAAATCTGCCACTTTCGTAAACCCAAAAGAATCCACATAGTAAGCCGTTTTGTCATGTTCTTTTTCAATCACAATCACATCACTGACAGACATGGAATGCCCGGTAAAATCATCCGGATGATAAAGGTTGAATTTTTCATATAGAGTATCCAGTGTTTCTCCTTCCTTTATTTCCCCACGATACACCGATTCATAATCGGCTTTGTCTACCACCAGCTTATTTTTCTTTACAAAGTCCATTCCCATGAACTGATATGCTTGCCCGTTTCCTCCTTCCTTAATCTGGAACAATTCATAGGTAGCCAAACCTTCTGCATCATATGAGTTTTCTCTTTCTTCCACCCCATCTGCCACCCGGACAATCGCATTGACATAAGTGCTCTTATCAAATATCTCCGGGTAAGTTTCTCTTATGCTCAGTGTGTCCCCGGTTCTTCCTGCTACAATGATGTGGTCTAAAATCTCGATATCTAAAAAAAGACTGGCATACATCATCTTTTCTGTTACCATTCTGTCGGATTGACTCATCTGGAGTTCCGAAGAAGGATGATTATGCAAAAGAATCATGGAGGCAGCGTTTGACAGGATAGCAGACTTAAAAAGTTCCCGGCCGGATACAAAGGAAGAATTGAGCGTTCCAATGCTTACCACATTGAAATTGATGGGATGTCCTTTACTGTCCAGATTGATGACACAGACCTCTTCCCTGTCTAGTCCCGCCATCACATCGGCCATTACGGAAATGGCTTCCTGTGGATTTGTAATGGGTTTATCACTGTATACACCATTCCCTTCCACCAATTTCAAACGCACATCCACCTGTTTTAATTCATCACTCATCATCCGGCACCTCCAGACTCACGCATATCATCGTGCCTTCTTTGGCAGCATTTAATATCTCCTGCAGTTCCGTCACAGAACGCGCTTCTAATTCTGTGACCGTTGTTGTTTGTACTTCCATATCTTCCCCCGCTTCCTAGTGTCCCTTGTGCTTGATTGGTTCATGTGTATGGTTCGGAGTAGTCGAATCATATTCCTGCTTATTCTCTGCCGTAGCAACCAGTTCCCTAACTTCCATATTGTTTGTCATTCCTTGTGCCTGCTTGTAGGTAAGCTCCGGTTGCCTGTCACACCGACTGAAGGTATGGCTTTTGGCATCATATTGATAGACACCATCAGACAATACTTCTTCCTCAGAAACACACATTGCATTGACATCCTGAACCATATCCTGCAATCTCTGAAAAGACATATTTTCACTCTTAGGCAAAATCAATGTTTCATGTATGGATGAGGGGAGCACATAATAATCCCCACCGAGTTTTTCCGCCACCATTTGCTGAACATCCTCACGCATGATATAAACGGCACCGTTCGCTCTGGCTTCATTGGATAAACAATACACATCCGGGCCATCATTCGGAATTGAACCTCGGATTAAGTCCTTTGCTTCATCTATCGAAATCCCTTCTTCCTTTGCAAAGTCAGATGCCAACATCCCTACCATGGTTTCCTGTAGTGACTCAAATTTAAGTGGAGATATTTTGTCCATGTTGTTCATTGCCTGATCATGGAGGGTATCCATGCTTACACCGTACAGTTCCATCAAATCATTGTTGATTGTAATCGACCCCATGGATTCCTCATTTCCATTCGCCCAGATATGATAGGTAATTGCCAAATCTTCTTTTTGCGTATATGGAATATTCGATAACCGATTTACATTGCTTTGAAGATTGGATACTTTGGGATAAATAAAGTCTTTGACCACCTCATAGTTTTTCACTTCCTGCAAATCAAAGTTAAACCGATACTCCTCCCTTGGTTCGATATGTTCAATATAGGCATCTGCGATTTTTCCGACAACCTCTTCGATATCCATGCCTTGCTGATATTCCTCATAAGCCGCATTCAGATATATGGTAGGCGACATATTTCCATTGGGATTAAAAATCGTTAATCCATCCAGTACGACATCATTGTTCTTAACCGCTTGGCGAATCTCTATATTGGCATTTTTATACTGTTCCGGCAGATAATCTAATACATGTTCTTTAACATAATCCTTAAATTCATTGTAATTCATCCTTCTTTACCTCATTCTTTCCGGACATACTGTCCTGTTTATTAGTGTCTTTTCTCCTTTTTCGCTTCCTCACGAAATGTTTCCTTCATTTTGCTCTGATATGTCATTTTTTCTTCCCCGACTGCCATAAGCCCTTGCAGAATCCCTACATGATTAAAAGGTTTCATGGTCTGAAGAGAAGAATCATATTCATAAGCGGCATGTGTGGTAACTGCCTCGGATGTCAGTATGGAAGAACCCAAACGACCAAGTACCGCCTGCAGATAAACAACGGTATCCTGTTCCGTCTTTGGTGCAATCAGATAATCACTTTCCGATATGGGAATGGCATAATAATCACCGTCCATATATTCCGCCATCTGCTTTAGCATCTCCTCATCATCCAGACTTGCACCGTTTAACTCCGTGGAAAAACATACAATTTCGTCCTCTTCTTCCGATACCATATCCGCAAGAAGTTCTCTTGCACGTTCTTCCGTGATTTCATTCTCTTCCATGAATTCCGGCATTAGATGCTCGACCATCCACTCTCCCAAAGGCATTACCTTTGGTTCTTCATCCAAAACAACATCCTCTCCTTTCTCATCCATATTTAGCAAGGCATCCAAAGCTGCCAACCGCTCCATTTTTTCCTTTAATTCCTGCTCGGCAGGAAAAGGTTTTTGCACTTCTATCTTCGCTGTTTCCAACTGATGACTCACGTTTTCTAACTTGGTTCGTGCTTCCGAAAGTTCCTTATCCATATTTTCAAGCACGTTGTTGATTCGGGTAATATTGCCGAGTGCGTCCGAACCGATTTCCAGATTGTGACTGATTTCACCTTTGAGGCTCATAACAAATTTACGATTGAAGGAATCAAAAGTAACTTTCATCGCAAATCCGGCGTACTCTCCAATGGGTACTGTCTGTCCCATAGCGTTCATCTGTTTACACAGTTCAATAAGGGCTGTCCCGGCTTCCTTTTTGTCATAGTAAGTCCGGCTTCCCACCTTCATCACGAAACTTTCCTTATCCTCCGGCATATGTTTATGAGCCGTTTCGATATCAGCCTCAAATCCACGAATACGCTCCTTCAGCGTTTCAATCTGCTTTGGATAATGCTTCGCTATGTTATCCTCCAGCCGGTAAATCTGACTGGTATGGTTTGCCTTCATCAGTTTCAACTTGGAAACCTGGATATCTAAATCCATCTTTTCCTTGATATAAGGATTTCCGGTAGCCAACGCTTTCACTTCCGCATAAGTAAGTGCTGCTTCATCCACATCCTCACAGCTTCGCACCGGTGATTTGCTGGTCATGATCTGACTGATAAACTTCTGCTTATTCTCAATCACCTGCCACGAATAACTGTCAAAGGTTCCTTCTGTGACATAGCGGAAAATAGATACGGTATCATTCTGATTCCCCTGTCTGAGAATACGTCCCTCCTGCTGCTCAATATCCGATGGGCGCCATGGTACATCCAAATGGTACAGCGCAATCAACCGGTCCTGCACGTTGGTACCGGCTCCCATTTTCTGTGTAGAACCCAATAAAAAACGAACCTGTCCGCTTCTTACTTTGCCAAACAGCTCCGTCTTTCTTAATTCTGTATTCGCTTCATGGATAAAGGCGATCTGTTCTTCCGGAACACCTTTCCTTATCAATTTCCTTTTAATATCATGGTAAACATCATCAAACACCTCTGCTTCCACTGTTTCGCCATCTAACGTGGCTGTGGTTTTCCCTATCTCCTTTGGCGTAGACAAATCACAAAAGATAAGTTGTGCTGACCGACTCTCTGATGTCTTCTCCCAGATTTCAAAGGCTTTTTCCACACAACTGTTTACTTTGGAACTTGAGGAGTCCGGCAGCATGGGATTGATTAACCGCTGATCCAGTGCTAACTTTCTTCCATCATTTGTGATTTTCAGCATATTATCTTCATGCGGCTGCACCCTGCGGTCACGAACTGCCTCTGCCCGCTCTGCAAGAGAAGACACCATATCCTTTTGATAATCACTTGGTTCCAGTACCACATTTTCATACTCTGCTTCCGGTACCGGCAAATCAAGCATGTCCGGTGTTTGAATATCCGCACATTCCTTAAAGAGAGAAATCAATTCCGGTAAGTTATAAAACTTTGCAAATCTCGTCTTTGCCCGGTATCCGGTTCCCTCCGGTGCAAGTTCAATGGCGGTCTGTGTCTCTCCAAAGGAAGATGCCCAGGCATCAAAATGTCCCAGTCCCATTTGCTGCAGTGTGTCATACTGCAAATATCTCATATTGGTATATAACTCCGTCATACTGTTGGAAATCGGTGTTCCCGTAGCAAAGGTAATTCCCTTTCCTCCCGTAAGTTCGTCTAAATACTGGCACTTAGCAAACATATCCGAAGACTTCTGTGCTTCCGATTGGGCAATGCCTGCTACGTTCCGCATTTTGGTATGTAAAAACAGATTCTTATAATAATGACTTTCATCTACAAAAAGCCTGTCCACACCTAACTGCTCAAAGGTTACAACATCATCTTTCCGGGAAGCATCGTTTAGCTTCTCCAGTCTTGTCTGCAGCGTCTTTTTTGTCTTTTCCATCTGTTTAATGGTATAACGCTCTCCTTTGTCTGCCTTTGCATCCTGAATTGCCAGTGTGATTTCTTCAATCTGGCGCTCAATGATGGCAACCTGACGCTCTGCCGACAGAGGAATCTTTTCAAATTGTGTATGCCCGATAATAACAGCATCATAATCCCCCGTTGCGATTCTCGAACAGAACTTCTTCCGGTTCGCCGGCTGAAAATCTTTTTTCGTAGCCGCTAAAATATTGGCTCCCGGATAGAGTCTCAAGAAATCACTGGCCCATTGTTCCGTCAGATGATTGGGAACAACAAACAGGCTCTTTTGACATAAGCCTAACCGCTTACTTTCCATGGCGGCAGCTACCATCTCAAAGGTCTTTCCTGCACCAACGCAATGGGCAAGCAGCGTATTGTGGCCGTAAAGGACATGCGCCACAGCATTTTTTTGATAATCCTTTAGTTCAATATCCGGTGTCATTCCCGGAAATACCAAATGAGAACCTTCATACTCTCTCGGTCTGGTGGAATTGAACAGCACGTTGTACTTATTCACCAAAACCTCTCTTCGTTCCTGGTCACGAAATACCCAGTCCCGAAAGGCTTCTCTCATGGCATCCTGTTTTTGCGCCACAATCGTTGTTTCCTTTTTGTTTAGGACACGCTTTTCCTTGCCATCCTCGATGACCGTATCAAATACCCGGCTGTCCTTCAGATTCAAAGAATCCTCTAAAATCTGATAGGCATTTCTACGGTTCGTTCCATACGTCATATTGACAAGGGCATTACCGTAGTCTGCATTTTTTCCTTTTACATTCCACTGTCCGGTTACGTCGGAATACTGGATTTTAATAACATCCCTTTCCAAAAGGTGGGACGGCGTTTCAAACACTTCCCGCATAAAATCTTCGATAAATCTTGGTTCAATCCATGTTGCGCCAATTCGCACTTCAATCTCGCTGGCATCCAAATCTCTTGGCTGGACTCGTTTCAGTGCCTCCACATTGATGGCATACGTTGCATCATTTTCGGCAAAAGTCCCTGCCACCTGCAGCTTGTCTCTGACATTTCCACTCAGATATGCATCTGCCGTTTCCCAGATTTCACTAACCGGATTTTTGAAAATAACTCCTGTGAGTTCCTCGATTAGTTCCTCCTCACTCTTATCCGTGAGTTCTGACATATAGACAAAATCAATCGCTGCCTTTTCCGACAGGGACACCGCCAACGCTTCACTGGCTGTATCAACACTGGTAACCACTTCCGTTTTCTTGATAGTTCGCTTGGAAAACATATCTGCTTTTCCGAGGAAGTTGCCTTCCTCATCCAGTTTCTCCAGCGAACACAAAAGACAATAACTGCTGTCCTGATGAAATGCCCGTTTATTCGTTTTGGAAACAATTCTGCCATTCTCTTTTACAAAAGCATCATACAAATCATTTAACCGTTTCTGCTCTGCCTTAATATCTTCCTCCGGATATTCTTCCAACTGGAGCCGTATCAGTTCCTGGGTACAGTCCCGTATGGCAACCATACCATGGATTCGACGAATCATTCCTTCGGAGGCTTCCACCGGTTTCATAACGGAGTTCTCACGATAATATAATTTCTCATCTACCAAGGTATAGCTGAAATTCTTTACTTCCGGTATGGCAGGAATCACTTCATCCATCGTACTTTCTTCCGATAATTCCAACTCAATTTCTTCATACTCACCGGATATCTGACCAAAGGCAGCCTCCAACTGCTCCTCCAATGGCAAAGAGGTATCTGCCACACAAGTGCTTTCCATACCATATGGACCACTGACCATTTCCATCGACCCAACAATCATGTCCGGGTTTTCAGTAAAATAATGATTCATGACAATTCCATTATCATCTTCTGACAAATGAACCCAATCCGGCTCAATATCAATGACACGGTCTCTTTTTTTCAGGAAAATAATATCTGAAGTCACTTCCGTACCGGCATTTTCCTTAAATGCCGTATTGGGAAGTCTTACTGCTCCTAACAATTCTGCCCGTTGTGCAATATACTTACGGACTTTCGGATTTTCCTTATCCATCGTTCCCTTACTGGTGATAAACGCAATAAGACCGCCCGGTCGCACCTGATCGATGGCTTTCGCAAAAAAGTAATCATGGATAAGGAACCCTGTTCCTCCAAAATTTTGCTTATCATACTTTTTATCCGACACCTTATACTGTCCAAATGGTACGTTCCCAATCACCACATCAAAAAAATCATTGGGATAACCGGTTTTCTCAAATCCATCTACCGTGATATTGGCTTTCGGATATAACTGCTTTGCGATACGTCCGGTCAAAGAATCCAGTTCCACACCGTAAAGTTTGCTGTCTCTCATCGTCTCCGGTAACATGCCAAAGAAGTTACCGATGCCCATGGACGGCTCCAAGATATTTCCTTTGGCAAATCCCATTTTTTCAAGAGTGTTATAAATTCCTCGAATAATAGTAGGACTTGTATAATAAGCATTTAAGGTACTTTCTCTCGCTGAAACATATTCTTCATCCGATAAAAGACTTTTTAACTCCTGATACTCATTTACCCATGCACTTTTCGTTTCATCAAAGGCATCCGCAAGTCCGCCCCATCCAACATATCGTGCCAAAGTTTCCTGTTCCTCTGCGGTAGCCATTCGTTCTTCTGCCTCAATGTTATGTAATGTCCGAATTGCTTCCACATTCCAACGGAACTTTTCTTTTGGTGTTCCTATTCCCAGTTCATCTGAGGTAATGACATAATTTTCTGCATGAATTTCTTCCGGAGGAACATCCGATAGTTCCTGTTTTGTTTCTGTTTCTTTCGGCAGGGTATCTTCAGACTGGATACTCTCTTCTTCATCCGGAGTATCTACACCACTTAATTCCTCTTTTGCCTGTTCCAGTGCCTTTTTTTCCTGTTCTTCTTTGTAGGCTGCATATTCTGTCTTCTTTTTATCCGATAAATACCGTCCTTGTTGTATCAGTTTTTCAATCCGCTTTGCAACCACATTCCAGGATAAAAGCACTTCCGCATCCGGTGTGAAGATGTGTCCTTTTCTCAAACGGATACCTTTTGCGTCATAATCTTTATAACTATTATCCGAACCCGCTAACGCATGACTGGAACCACCGGTTCCATATTCCTTTTTCAGAAAATCAGCTGCTTCTTTCACGGTATGATCCTTTTGATAAAAGTCATAAATCCGAAAACTTCCCTGTGCAAATCCGCTGCCACTGCTAAGCACATAATCAATTTCATCCGATGTAATAAAATCTTCGGTAAGAACATCCAGTTTTTCCGCAAGGGGATAGGAAATCCGTTCCTTCAATAAATCAGCAACATCATCCCGAAGTTCATAAGGATTCTTTGCTAACCGGAATCGTATGGATATCTCCCCGGATTCAATCATTTGCAGTGTTTCCTCCAGACAGGATACAATGTTTTGAATCTTATCCGTTTTCGTAAGCAAATCCATCAGGTATTCTTCTTCACCCGGATAATTATATCCGCTTATCTCTAACCCTTTCGGAAACTCACCAATGGAATCCCGATAGAAAAAGTACAGTTGATTGGTGATACGCTTTCTCTCATAATAATCAACCATATATGCCTCCGTCGAATCCATATAGGTACCGGACTCCACTTGACTTCGGATATTTTTTTCAATTTCTTCCCAGGAAAGTTTCAATTCCGTATGTTCCAGTGCCGAATTGCCATGCGCTGCCGACATTCCATTTTCATCAAACCATACGGAAATCTGTTCTTCACCAAAGTTAAATCCCTTTCCGGTAGAACCATATTCACGGCGTAAAAAATCCGTCATCTCTTCCGGTGTTTTCCCCTGTTCATACTTTGCAAAGATTCTCTTTCTGCTGTTTTCCAACCCTCCTCCTGTGCAAAGAATCTTCGCAACCTTTTCCTCGGAAATAGTTCCGGGGAAAGATAGCTGTATTGGCTTTTCCACCGGTGCCACGGCAATATTGCCTAACTGCTCCGACATCAGAGAGAATAAATCCATCTGCCGGTAAGGACTGTTTTCCGGCGGGGCATAACCTTCCAGTTCTTCTACTGATAAACCAGTTCCTGAAGAATCACTTCCTCCGCCTGCTGATAAATCATGTTCATCTTTCTTGTCCACTCCAAGGGATTGGTCGCTTTCAACTGCTCCGTCACTCCCTGTGACGTCATGAGTTTCTCCGTCAGATTGTCTAACCTCTGTTCTGCCTGTTCCTGAATCTCCAGACAATGTGCCATCAATTCTCCGTTCAGAAGCAGTCCGCTGTAAATCCCCCGTTTGTGGTTCTTCAGATAATTCCTCCGCAGGATTCCGTACTTGGTCAACATGGTCTGCTCCTCCTCGTCTGGTATCAGATTCGGAATCCGGTAATCTCCGTTCTTCTCGTATGTCAGGTTCATTCTTTTTTTCCATCCTTTCGTTTTTATTTACCTTGTTACGTTGAATTTGTGATTCTCTGCTCTGTCTCTTGCGTTCATACCGTGCTATGCTTCGCCCAATCTGGATCAGCATCGGCTCACATAACTCCGTTGTGGCACTTCCTAACACCGACAGGGTACGCAGTGTATTGAACTCATGGATATAATCAAAGGGAAACTCGCCCTCATACTCTGCCATATCAAAGCCACATCGCTTTAAGACGGTATAACATACGCTTTGTTCTAATGTTTCCCGCAAGCGAAGTGACACGGTATCTCCATCCAAGTCCTCCAGATAGCTGCCTGACGAAACATCAATCAAATCATCCACAATCTCTTCATAATAATCGTCTGCTATTCTTTTGGAAATCTGATAAATCCTGTCTTCAAACGATGAGTCCTGATTGGTAGCTCCATATATCCTTTCCAGTCCGGCAAGAATACCTTCTTCATGTTCTTCTCTAATATTCCAGATAAAAGGAGATTTCCCAATCCGTCTTGCCTTATGCACATCGGATACATCAAACACATAACGCAACCTTGGATAATCACTTTCCTGGTCAATAAGAGCAATTCCCTTCGCACCACGATTCACCCAGCAAAACATTTTCTCATTCCACATTTCTAATGGGGCACAGGCGGTGGCATCCGGACGCTGTGCATATATGAGAATCTGATCCTCAAATGGATACTTGTATAACCTCGACGCAACATCAAGGTATTTCATCCAACTTTCTTTATTCTCCCCGATGCTTCTGGCAGTTTCTTTTGCCAGAACAGAGATCTTTTCATATTTCGTCATAGGTTGATTTCCTCCTGTACCCAATCTTTACGTTTGGACATTTTGTCCAGACGCTATTTCTTTTTCAGTTCTGCACTGGCTTTTGCGTATGCCATGAGTCGTTTGTTGCTGTTTCTTTTTTGTTCAATCTCATAATCTACGTTTACCTGTTTTTCTTTTTGTTCCTTTTTCTTCATCTTCTGCCTCCCATTCTTTCAAACAATTTCTCGTTTCATATACATAAGGCTTTTGAAGCATGAGCCTTATGGTGCTTCTTACAAGCTGAACCAATGTCATACCATTTTTGTGATAAAACCCACACAATCCGATAATCCCAATGACCGGCATACAGATTGTGACGGCTGAATTGATTCCCATGCCAAAATAAAAATGCAGAAGTAAGATTCCTCCTACTCCTACAAGTAATGCACTGCCTCCGAAGATGCACTCTCTGAAGGATAATCCCTTGAAGAAATCATCCTTAAAGGCTGCAACATCCGGATTAATTGTCTTTGTCATCTCCACGCTAGCTGCAAGCCGTGCGAGGATGCATTGAATTGTCTATTGGGAGTTTACTCACAATCAGACAATTTCATATGCAGACTCATAAGGCGCCAGCCGTGACCGAGTAAGCTTTGCTTACAAGGTGAGGCTTGCAGCTTCTACCTCCTTGTTTCTTTATCTTCTACAAACCAAATGCTTTTTGCATGACACTATCTGACATTTTTACAGAGGAGGCGATGACCCCCATCTTCAAACAATACTCCAGTAATCGTACCAATGCATTTTCCGTATCTATGGAAACCGTATCAATAAAACTTCCACTAATCGCAATCACTACGGCGATTAATAATGCGGAAAACACGTATCCAAAGAAGGTACGAATATAGGAATACCCCACCTGTGCCGTCTGCCCTCCTGCCGCCAAAGTAGATAAAGCCACCCCGGCAAACGGTGCAATCATATAAATCTTCAAAATACGATTCAATACCGTCAGAACTACGATAAAGCCACAGACCACCGTAAACAAAAAGAATAGTATGCTGGTTAAAAAGGCTGTCATCGTTCCAAAGTCTGCACTGGATATGTTTTCGTATACTTTCGCACCATCAAAGTCATATACCATATACAAACCGTTCTCTCCGAGAATTGCCTGTGTCAGACTCTTTCCCCAGGAGAAAAACTTTGGCATATAGGTTAGTGCCATGCTGAGAACATTGGATGTAATAATCAGCCGGATAAACATTTTAATCGTCTTATCGAATGTCAAATCCGTATGCAAATCGCAACTGTCCCGGCAAAAGCCATAAAGAAAAAAGACACATAGCAAAGATACTGCTACTACATTTAAGGTTGTGTATATCGTAGATATACTTTCCCAGACATCTTTGTATGTTCCTTTTGCCGGATTCTTCGTCAGCACATCGGATGCCAACTGCATCATGTCATTCCATGCATACCCGGCACACTCGAAGAAATCTTTTCCACTGAAAAAATCTCCCAAATCTTCAAAAAATCCTGTAACGGAATCCCATAATCCCACTGTCATCACCCCCTTTGCAGGATTCCTTTCCTTCTTTTATGAAACGCCCAACAACTTCAAAATTGCCGGAACTGCAATCATAATCAAACCACCAATCACTTTCTTGATCGCCTGGCTTTGCTGCGTTGTTTCATGCGCCGCATAAGCTGTGCCAAAGTCCAACAAGCCCCATGCCAGAAAGATAACTCCGACACCACCAACACAGCCAAGCACCAAATCTTTGATAACATCAATTCCATCGGTTACATCCGACACTCCGGTATCCGTCGTGTCACTCTTTTTATCTGCTGCTTTTGTCAACATTGGTGAAACCGTTAATATTCGAAAATACATCCCTGCCATGATAGCAGTACACCGTTTCCACAGCCCCTTACAGCGGGGTTTCATAACTTCTAATTCCTTGTGCATTTTTAATCCTCCTTGTTTTTGCGGAGCAAAAATCCGAACTCCTATGTGAGGAGAGGATTTTCCTCCTTTGTTTTTGCGGAGCAAAAATCCGAGCTCCCATGCGGGAGAGGATTTTCCTCCTTGTTATCTGCCGAAATATCACATCCCGGCATTATCGTTTTCTACAGCCGATTACCATAAGCCGCTTATCCTTTCCATCCATTGTCCAGCAAGTAGAAAGCGTCACAAACTGATACTTCCGAAAGAATGCTTCCGCACTGCTTTCCTCAATTTCATTTTTCATCTTCTTTGCCGCTTCACTTTGAAACTTGCTGTGACTTAGAATCTTTTCTACCATCCTGCAGTAATCCTCTTCATTTCCGTAGTCCGTGAAAGAATAATAATCTGCATATTTATCTGTCTCTAACACAGACACGACGCAGTATTCCTTTTCTTTTTCACCAACTGCAGTAAAGGAAAACTTGGGATGCTCCTTAAAAAATGTTTCCTCCCGGAAATTTTGCAGATAGCCAAAGTATCGTCTTCCGTTGATGTTATGACCATAAATAATCAGGTTGTCGCTGTCCGTCGTACAGCGAACATCCAAAAAAGGCGTTCCATAAAAGCTGTACTCTCCATGCACATCCCGGTGAAGATAATACTGCCAGTCATCCTTATGATGACCTTCGATGCCTGTCTGCATAACCGGATAAGAAAAGCTGGTGCCTTTGATTTCTAGCCACCCAATCATATCTTTGTACTTTTTGTGGAGGTTCCCGACACCATCCTTTTCTTTCTCCGTGGTAATCTCTTCTTCCATCTTGTCCTGCTTTCTCTCCTGATCCACAGTTCTTTTCAGATATAGGGCCAGAATCGAAGCAATGACTGCTAAAATCAAAAAAAGGAAGAAAAGTATTCTTCTTGTAAATACTTTTCTTCCCTTTGGGGTTGAACTGTTATTTAGTTGTTTCATATGTTTCTTTTCCTTGTTACTTAATTCAGTGATACAAATAATTTTTCATGGACATAATTTCCTCTTTCCAAAACAGAACATTTGTTCTATAATGTTATATACGATGAAGACAGGAGGTGCCGATGATGGGAGTTATACAAGAAAAGTACACCTTAGCAGATGTCATTTGCCAACATAAAACCGATGGAAGCATTATTCCGCTAAAAATACGCATCACTGATGAAGACGGCGAATATCAGGTTTATAACATCAAATCCTACAAAGATGTTTCGAATCGCACAGCATATACTATGCCCAACGGAACATCGGTTGCCCCGGCCAACCATCTTTGGAAATTTGAATGTAAGATTAGTGTATTTAACACGTTGAAACGGATTCAGCTTTTTTATAATGCCAATGAAAACAGTTGGAAGGTGTTCTATTCATAGAACATTGAATGTTCTATTTTTCCAACTTGTACTGCTTACCTTCTCCCTCACAAACTGGGATTTGTTATGTTCAAAACATATCTTAACCACCATAATATGAAGTGGTTCCAGTCACCCCATCGAGTGCTCCTTCCTGCAGTAAATAAACCATATATCCCTCATCGCCCCATTTCTTTCGATCTTTATGAAAAACACCATAATTGCTAGAAGGCACAAAACCAAATTTTCCATAAAGCTTTGTATCTCCACCAAGAAACACCGCACCATATCCCATCTCTTTTGCTCTATTCAAAGCATACTCTACCAACTGCCTCATAATTCCTTGCTTTCTATACGCAGGAAGAACCGCAGATTGTGCCAAAACTAACTGAGTATTTTTACCACTATCCGTTTTAATATCGGTTTCATGTAGTGCCACTTCTCCAATAATTGTTTTATCTTCTAATACTGCAACAAGCGAAAGCTCTGGTACAAAACTGGTCTTTGTTCTTTCTTCAATAAAATGTTCCTTCATAAACATTCCAATTTCAACTCCATGTTGCTCTGCAAAAGCCAAGTAAATCACTTTGTTCACTTCGTCATATTCTGATTGTTTTTCTGGTCTTATAGTTATTTCCATATGCGTTCCTCTACGAATTAAATTTTGTTTCACTTCTTTATCTTACTTGTATCCTCGAGATAGAACTCAATATATCCACATTCAGGACATACGGCTGCGTGAACCTTTCCTAAATTATCTTTGAAGATACCAGGCTTTGTAATTTTTAATCCGTAAGCCCCTCCTTCGACTTTAACATCATAATCTTCTTTCATTTCAATTTCACAACGAATACATTTTCTCATATCAACACCCCTACAAATTGGGATTTATTGAACTCTGTTCAATTCAAAAATGCCACCTTCAAAAACAATGTCATTGCCTTGAGCATCTTTATAGAAAGATACCTTTTCTGTTCCAATCAACTCAAAGCCTAATGACTTCAGCAAAGACACCGACGGAGTATTATTTATAGCTGTACCTGCGGTGATTTTTGTTATTCCAATGGTACAAAGATAATCAAGTAATGCGATATGGCTTTCCTTTGCATAGCCTTTCCCGTGATATGCAGAATGGAAGCAGTAGCCAATCTCATGTCCATCTTTGGTTATATTAAAGGCACTATATCCAATAACGGTATCATCGAGGCAAATGGCAAAAAAGATATGCTCGGTGCCACTGCTTGCCGCTGCCCACTTTGCAATTCTTCTACGAACATCCTCTTCGTCAGTGTTGTGCGGAATGTCATACTGTGAGAAGGTGGAAGAATTGAAATCCACCCATATTTCTTTGATACTTTTCCAATCATCTGCTTCAATGTGTCTAATAGTTAATCTGTCTGTTCTTAATAACATTTTTTATGCTCCTCGCCAAATTCAAAGTTTCTGTTCCCTATAAAATATGTTTATCTGGATTTTCCAAATCGCCAAACAACGATTCGTAGGGAACAACTTTCCTTGCTCCCTACACAAAAATTATACCAAACATTTTGCTACACTGCCACACTTTTCTTACTTCTTTACCACTCCTCTTTTCCGCCATACCATAAGCGCCGCAGCTACCACTCCGAGAAGACCTGCTGCAAGAGGAAGTACCGGAAGTGTTCCTCCCGTCTGTGGTGTATCCGGCACGTCAGGAATTGGTGCATCTTTTACAGTAACCGTCTGCACCTTACTGGTATCTTTAATCGTTATCTTAACCGGTTCTGCCAGCTGATAACCGGATGGAGCAGAAGCCTCAGTAAAGGTGTAAGTTTCACCCACCACTAGCTTACCGGTAATATCATAAGCCTCGTCCTTTGTCACAAATTTCATAACTTCTTTTCCTTTGGAATCCGTCACCACGAACTTGGCACCGCCAAGAGCCTGACCACTTTTCTTGTCCAGTTTCAAAAGCTGGATGTGTGTCTGCTCATCTACCATAACCGTTTTATCATCTTCCTGATCCGCATACGTGCCATCTTCCTGCTTGATGCTTACCACAGAACTTATGCTCCCATCCTCTGCGGTCTTCTGCTTTATCTGATATACAACGGCATCCGCTGTTACATATCCATTAGCCGGGCGGATTTCTGTCAATGTATAGTCCTTATCATGAAGCAATCCTCCGACACGAAGATTTCCCTTCTCATCAAAAGAATATTTCAGATTACAGTATCCGTCCTTTTCTGTGACCGATACTTTGACCGAATCCTTATCTCCTGAAGTCCAAGAAATGATTTCTTTTCCTTCAGCGTCTGTGATAACCAGATTACATCCTGCAATCTCACTGGAATCTGCCACTGACAACTTGTCAATCTCATTTGTAGTCTGCTTATTCTCCTTCCGGCAGTTCACATAAATAACTGGGGTAACTGCATCCTTATAACACAATTGAACCGGAATCGGCTCTTCATCCAAATAATAACTGTCTGATACGAAAATCTCCTTCAGATAGTACATCCCGGAATTTAATGCCTTGGAAATTGGATTTTTTTCTGAATTTCCTGATTCCACCGCTACGCTTTCTACCGAAACGGCAGAACCACTTACTGCATTTCCCGATACCACATAATTTTCATCCTGCAACGGTAACATCATATCGCAGATGGCAGTTCCATCCTCACCGGTTGTCAAGGTGGTAAGTTCCGTGCCTGCTTCTACAATCTTTTCTCCATCCACATTGTAAATATCCTGAGCTGTACACAAGGAGAAAGCTGCTCCGCTTACAGTTTCCTTCGAATCAACATCTTCTTTTATGAGAGAAATCTGTGGTCGTGCCAGTTCATTGCGAAGATTCAAACTTCCCGATTTATCGGTATCCTCTGTCGAGTTCAATACAAATTCGTCTTGTCCATTCTCCCATGTAAACTCCAGATGCCATTCATTATCTTTCGGAAATACATAACCATATGGTGTCTTTACTTCCTTTACCTTGTATTTTCCTAAAGGTAATGTAATATGAACCACATCATTTTCATCCACAGAGTAATTGCAAATACCCTTGCACTCGGATGTAAACTCTGCCTTTTCGCCTGTGAATATTGTTGCTACCTTTTCTCCATCCTTAAACCATGTATCACCCTGGTTATCCTGCGTCACAATATCCCCGTCGGCATAGATTTCAAATTCTGCTCCTTTCAGAGAACGATCCTCATAGATAAATTCCCTTTTCTCGGAATCCCATCCCATCAGCATCTGTCCGGTTTTTGAGATTGCCAGTTTGCCATAAGTTTCCTCGTTGGTATACGTCACTGTAATAATGGCATGAGTATAACCATCCTCGTCCACATAAGACTCATAATTATCTGCTTTGCTGTTAATTTCCACTTCAATGAACTTTTTCACAATATGAAGTCCATTTGCCGAATCCACTTCATAGATTCGGTATTTGGCAGAACGAAGCGGTTTGACCGTCATGATTTCTCCGGATTCATCCGTCATAAAGGTATCAATGGTCTTCATCTGGTTTCCATTGCTGTAACTCTGGCTTACCAATTCCTCTCCATCGTCCGTTACCCGATAAATCTTGTAAGCAGTTCCCGGCTTCAATACTTGCTTTTCGGTCTGTTTATCCTTTTTCAGTATTTTGAGATATGCCTTAAACAACTTATTGTTCAATGGAAAGGTATATACCTTTCCATTCTCGGTTACTTCCACATCGAAATCATCCACATGGATAGCATCCACATCTCCAGAATCCACCTGATGAACAACATAAGTACCATAATATAGATTGCCGGTAACTGCGTAGCCATTACTATCTGTCTTGATAATGGCACGTTCGTAATCCGTACAAGCCTTATAACTGCCTTTACTCTTTAAATAAACCTGAAATGTGGTATTTGCCTCCGACTCTAACAATCCGGTTTCACCATCGGAATAGTATTTCTGGATTGCAACTTTACCAAGAATCGGATTATTTCCGTATTTTTCATCCGATATCTCTTTGGTATACTCCACTGTCTTCTCAGAAGCATCCGCAACAATCGGTATCACTTCTGTAGACAAATTATAACCAACAGGTGCCTTAATCTCCTTCAGATAGTAGGTCACACCACTGCGAAGATAATCCGTAGTCACTTTTCCATTTTGAATCGTATAGACTCCGGCTGTTATTTTCGAGCCACTTGCATTGTATACAGTAGCCTTTGTTGTACAAGCACGATCTGCATATAACTGGAACTGTGCTCCTTCTAAAGAAGCATCTCCATGTGCCTTTTTGTCCGCACTATACTTATCTGCCTTAATCACATTGATGGAAGCCTTTTTGTAGTGATTCGTTACTCCGGTAATGTAAGCCTTCTCATAATCAGACGGAATCTCATCGTCGCTCTCCGGCCATGCACCACTGGAATCTTTCTGCCAACTGTCATCTTTGTCCAATGTAATTTTTACGCCTTTCGCATATGTCGGGTCCACAATCAGATTCTTATTCTCTCCGGTGTTATTTTCTGTCAAAGTATAGGTGTTAGAAATGTTATCCATCAAATCCTTGATTTCTTGTGCTGCCATTTTCTGTGCAGATGCCTTAGTCAAATCAGATGGAAAATCAATCCCTTCATCCAGTTCCAAATCATCCGTCAAAAACTTCTTGGCAGCTTTTTTCTCATCACTGTCCATATCTGCCAGTTCACTATCCGTATAGTAATAGTAATCCATCGTCTGCAGACGATATGTCATGCGATATGCCAATCTTCCGGAATCTCTTGTATATCCGGTAAGACTAAAGGATGTTTCATTATCATCATCGGCACTGCTGCTTTCCACACCATCTCGATCTGACACGGAAAAAGAATACAAATCGTCCAGATTATCTGCATCTAAGGTAAACTGAATGCCTCCCAGTCCATTTCCATCTTCATCCTTTTTCTTAACCGTAATTCGCTGGCGATAATAAGTTACATCAGTTAATACAGACGGTACATTAGTTTTAGGTGTCTCATCCGCATCTACCGTAATCAACTTCTGGTAACCTTTACTGTTTCCGGTCTTTTGCCAGATGGTTGCTGTGGCTTCCCAGTTTCCACTTGGTTCAAAGATGGCATTGTACAATTCATTGACCGTCTTAGAACTATATGTGTGAGTGTTATCCTTTACCTGTTTGATAACATCTTTTAACTGTGCTTCGGAATTTCGTCCTTCGGAAACCGACCATATCAAAGCCTGACTCATCACAAAACTTTTTTGCGTACGTTTCCCGTTTAACACATACCAACGGATGATTTTTGCATAATACCCATGTTTTTCACCACCCGTATCCTGGTTCCATTTATAACTGTTTTCTGCAGCATAAGTATTTCCCGAATGGCAGGTATGTCCAAGGCTTAAGCAGAACGCCTCTTTTGAGCCCAAACGCATTTTCCACCATGTTCCGGATTTTGATTTCGAACCAAAAGATACGGTTCCTTTTCGTCCAAGAGAGGACAAGCTGACATTGGCTGTTGTTGCTGCTTTTGATACCATAGTATTAGCCGGAATGATTCCACATAACATGACCACTGCTAAAACTGCCGATATCATTCTTCTTGCTTTCTTTTTCACTCTTCTTTACCTCTTTTCTGTTTTTGTTAGATTACTTCGCCCCTCTTCGCTTCGGTGGAGCACGTTCGAGTTCATTCATAAGGTTCTCCTTTCTCTGACAACATCACCACGTTTGGACATTTTGTCCAAACGCTTGTAAAAGAAAAAGCCCTTTAGTTTTTTACTCACTAAAGGACTTTTCCCTATATCTATATACTATTTAATTGCTCAAGACAATCTCATTGCTCCCATTTTCTTCAACCGTTATCCGGACAGTCTTTGCTTTCTCATATCCATCTGGTACAATGCGCTCATAAAACACATAACTTTTTCCAATTTCCAGATAAACCACTTTTCCTTCTGACGATGGAATCTTGTCTACCTTTAAAGTATCATTCTTATTTGGTGCTTCATAATAGGCAAATCCGGAACCCGCAATATAACGATTCGATGCACTGTCATATCGCTTTACGGTAATCTTCTTCATCTGAAAAGACTTCCAATTTACAAAATCAGATTTGTCCTTGTCATAAAAGATTGCAATCCACATGCCTTTGTAACAGGCAATTGCTCCACACACATGTCGTTCTGCAAGTAGATTCCTATAATGCCTCTGGCTTTTTTTCCAGGATTCCATTGCATCTTTTGCTGTTCCTCCTGTTGTCATGTTCTCTGAAAAAAGTAAATCTTTATATACGTTAAACCCACCAAAGTAATCGTTCATATCCCTCCCCAGATTGACATGTTTATCATATCCACTGGTTTTCAAACGATATCGACAAAACTCGTAAATCTCATCGGACCATTGCAACTCTTTAATCCCTTTGGCTTTCCGATACTGATTTTGAATCGCAAAAGCCTTCTTGCTTCGTTCCAAATCAGTGGGTGCCTTTGTTTTTATTACTTTGACCTTGTACTTCATTTTTTTCGTCTTGCCATTTTTCATTTTACAAGAAACGTATACCACCACGGTTCCTTTTTTCTCAGCTTTGAAATAAATCTGTTTCCGTTTTTTCTTAAATTTAACTGTAACCACGGATTTCTTGCTACTCTTTACTTTTACCTTTTTGGCTTTTCTGACCATTTCCGGTTCGCTTGCCGCCGTATTTCCACCACGAAGATCAATAGTAATCTTCTTTGTCTTAATCTTGGCAGAAACCTCTGTGTCCTTCCTACCAGCCATTGTCAGCACTAAAAGTAACACAATACTTGTTTTCACAATTATTCTTTTCATAAAAATCACACGCCTTTCGCTGTACGCTAGTCATTCCTAGCAATTCGATTATATCGTATTTTGTAGTTTTCTAAAACACTTTTTACTTTGTCATAATCAATGACTTTCCAAACGTTTTTCCAGTTCGATTAAAAGTTCCTCCTTGCATTCCTGTATCACATTTCGAATATCGTCCAAAATGTCATCTGATTTCATCGAAATTCCATTATGTCGATAATAATAAATCACTGCCTCACGTATGTAAGCACTTTTGTTGTCTACATTCTCCAAAATGTTGTAAACCAACTGGTGTCTTGGATTATCCATACGAAGCAGAATCGGGACCCGAATACATTCGCTCTTCTTCCCCATTGTCATCACCTCCTACCTCTTCCATTTGACCCGCACCATAAAAATCGTACATGACCTGATTACTAATATCCAAATCACTTTGCGCTTTTGCCTGATAAAGAACCGTAAGCATATATGCCTTGTGATTTCTTACTTTTGTCACCTGCTTTTTATACTGTTCTATGGCATAATCAATATCAAGCCTGTCCAACTTCAAAAGTCTGGACTTCACAACAGCTGCTGGTTTATCTTCACCCATCACCCGAATGACGGGCTTTTGGGTATTCAATGCATCATAAAGGACATCCTTCATCGTGTTTATCTGCTTTTCCTGATACAAAGACACAAACTCTTCATCCAGATCGTAATGATGTTCAATAAACTCCATCGGATACTCTTCTCCCCTCCCATCCTCTTCTTGATATTGATTAGGATTAGGATTTATTATATTAGGTTTTATATCAGGTTTTATATTATAGTCTTTATTATTGTTACCCCCGTTTGCGTTGCTACCGTAAGCGTTACTACCGTTACCGTTGCTACCGAAAGGGGGGTAACGGTCAGAATTACCGTTAGTACCAAAAAGGGGGTAACGGTCAGAATCGCCAATTTCTGTATCTTCATCCGAACTATCTGATTGAAAAGATGAATGTTCATCCGTAATCAATTGCGTTTGACGTTTCTTTTCTGCACGTGTCAGATTATCACTGGAAACCTCTCCTTCACTATTATGGTATAGCGTATGAGGCCCCAAATCCGGTTCATCCAGCAATTCATACTCGGTCTTCCATTTGCCATTATCCGGCATGAAATGAACCTTTAAATATCCAAAATCCTTCAATTCTTTCCATGCACTATCAAATGCCTTTTTCCCTTCTTTGGTCAGATTTCGGAAATCTTCTTTTGTCCATTTCTTATCCGGCATGGAAATATATGCCTGTATCACAAGATATAATCCTTTTGCCTTCAAAGAAATTTTTGCATCTCTTGTTATTTCATTTTGAACGACTGTAAATCCTTTTTTGCTTCGGAAGAAACCTTCTGCCATGTTATCACCTACCTGCTCTCGAATGGTACCTGTTCATCTGCAGCATACGAAAAGTCATCTGCATCGGCTGCTGCTTTTCCTGCACTTTTCTTCTGCGCAAACTCTACTTCTTCTGTAATGATGCTAAATCCATAAACCTTATTTCCTTCCTTAGTCGTATAATTATTGTTCTGTACACGACCAACCACAAGCACCCTTGAACCGCTGTGGAAATATTTCTCCACAAACTCCGCCTGTCTTCCAAAGGATGTACAGTGGAAGAAATCTGCATCGGCATTTCCCTCATGCTTATTTCTGCGATTTACCGCAAGGTCAAACTTTGTAATAACCATCTCGCTGCCATCTTCATTTTTCTTCCTTGTTGTCTTGGGTTCTCTCGTCATATTCCCCAGCAAAATAATCTTATTCATTTTCTTCACTTCCTCTCTTTTGTTTCCATTTCTCCAGTAATTCAAAAATGACATCCATCATTTCATCTTCTGTGGTTTCTTCCTCAAAATACTCTGCCAATCGTTCATTTTTCAGAGTAATATCCTTCTTCTTACTGTGCCTCTCAACGGAAAACAAATAACGTTCCAGTGTCTCTTCATCCAATTTCCCATCTGCACTCAACTGCTTTATGGTATTAGCCTGTATCGTCGACAACTTCTTTTCATACCGGCAAATCGCATCATAAACCATTTCCTGCTCTTTATCGGAAAGAACCGATAAACTTACCCCCTGGATAAAACCCAGTTTCTTTTTATCTACCATTCCTAAAAGATTATCATTAAGTCTGGCAAGCCAGATGTATCTCTGTATGGACTTATAATTCTCGCCGCTTTCCTCCGACATTTTTTGAAGGCTGTTTCCTTCCTTACCCTGGTTCTTCATGGCATCGTACTTGATTTTGTAGGCTTTTGCCTTTTCACTGGGTAAGATGTTCTCTCGCTGGATGTTGGAATCTACCATAATCAGACTGGCTTCATCATCATCCAAATTCTTTACAAAAACCGGCATGGTATCAATGCCAAGCAGTTCACAAACATGTCTTCTTGTATGTCCGGCAATAATCTCATAACCGCCTTCTTTTCGTGGTCGTACAATTCCCGGCACCAACACACCATGCTGACGTACGCTTTCTATCATTTCCTCCAGTTCTTCATCTGAGCGAATCTGAAACGGATGGTTGTGAAACTCATGAAGTTCCGAGATTGGTATTTGCTTTACTTCTCCAGCTTCTACCGCAGGCTCCGCCTCCTTACCACCAAACAAATCATCAAACCTTGTTAATTTCACTTTTTCTAATGCCTTTGTTCTACTCATGAGCAAGCACCTCCTTTGTCAGTTCTTCATAAGCACCGGCTACCGGATGTTTCTTGTCCAGCGAAAATATGCTTACTCCGGCTGCTGATGTTTCTGCGGCCTTTACAGAAAAAGGAATCCGGCTATCAAAGATTGGAATGGATTCACCATAATATTCCGTGATTAGTTCAATAATATCCTTTGCATAATTAGTTCTTGCATTCAGCATGGAAATCAGAATCCCCTCGAACTGAATCCCCGGATTTAGGTGCTTTCTGACCCGGAAGATTGTCATAATTAACTGCTCCAAACCCTTTACCGGTAAATAAGCAGCCTGCACCGGAATCAACACACTATCGGATGCCGTAAGAGCATTTACCGTTATCATTCCCAAACTTGGCATACAGTCAATGAGAATGTAATCGTAGTATTCTCTCATGCAATCCACATAGGTCTTTAGCACAAACTCCCTGCTCATTGCATTAACCAGAGAAACATCCACACCGGATAAATCAATGTTACAAGGCATGAGGTCAATTCCTTCCACATGATGAATAATTCCCTCTGACACCTCAAACTCCTCGTCCATGATAATCTGCTCCATAATGGTTGGTAGTGCTATCTCCAATTCGTCCGGATTTTCAATACCCAGACTCTGGGAAAGGTTTCCTTGTGGATCGGCGTCAATTACAAGCACCCTTTTTCCTTCTCTTACCATTCCAACTCCAAGATTTACTGTTGTGGTGGTCTTGGATACACCGCCTTTCTGATTACAAATCGCTATTACTTTACACATAATTCTGACCCTCCGTATTCTTCAGATTCATTAACTAATTCTTTGTACAACATTTTTCGTCTTTTTCACTGGGTATACTCCAAGATATATCCGATGATATTTTTCATTGTCACATCTCATAAAATCCGATATGTAGCTGATATTGCATCTTGGATTTTTCTGCAGTAACTTTAGCATTCTCCTTACTTCATTTTTCTTTCCCTGCAATTTTACTTTTACCACCTAACTCACCTCCATCTAAAAAAGGGTTGAAAAAAAGCACTTCGTTTTACCGAGGTGCTTATGCATCTTTATATCATATTAGGACTTAACTATTTTGAATTGCAAAAGGTGTAAAAAAGGTGTATTTCTTATAGTACAGTTACGCAGGCATTATAATCATAGGCATTTGCCCCCATATTATTACATATTGCCGTGGCAGATGAAAAGTACTTTTATCATTGTTTTGTTTCTCCTTGTTTTGCCCCGGAATGCCCTGTTTTGCAAGGGTTTCCTGGGTTATTGTGATATGCTCTGAAATTACAGATTGTGGCAAATCAGAGCAAGATTGAGCAAGTTATTACTACCTGTTAGTAGTAAAATTGGTAGTAAAAGGGAAAGGTTTACTACTAAGGATTTTCGCTAACTTCACTTCCGCTTGGACAGTTAATGTTCTTTTCCGGATATCCAATAGTCCCATAATCAATATAATTCCCTTCATATTTTAGCAATTTCAATATTACTCTAACCAAGATACACTCGTATACCTGACTTGTCATAAACTGTTCTTCATAATCAATATTATCTCCAGCATACGAACCATGTGCAGACAAATTACGTGCTTGCAATGCCTTCTTCTCTTTTTTTCCAATTACCATGTCTATTCCTTCAAAGAAATGTGTTAATTGTTCACTCACAGACATACAATTCATTCGTACAACACTTCTCTTCATTCTTTCAACATATTCTGTTCCAGCAAACTGTGTTTCCACTAATTCTTTTATTGGTTTTATTCTTTTTGAAAAATCTTTTTTGTCCATTAGCAACGTTTCTGGATTAAGTTTAACTTCTTCATACCACTTTCTTTTCAAGTTCTCCAATGCTGCGGAAAATATCGGTAAGTCCATAGGTTGCGTAACTTTTTGAGCATACCAATATGCTGAAAAAAAAGAATCAAAATCAAGTTTCCCATATAACTCAGAAAATGGCTCTATATATTTTTGAATTGTATCAAAATAATTATGAAGAAACGATACATCATCTTTAATAGGCGTCTTTGCCCCAGACATACATTCTTTTTTTATATCAAAACCATATGTCCCTGGATTTTTCATAACGAAACCGATTTGGTTGCCATTTTCGTCAAATGAAGACTCCCCTACATACATCAATCTCTTTCCAACAAAAAAACTCAAATACTCTCTAATTTGTTTTCTTTCTTCTACACTTGGAATTCTTCCATATTTCTCAAAATAAGAAATACTAAGATTGGTACTCCATGAAGGTCCATATTTGTTCCCAATAAAATGAATGTCAAACGCCGTATCTTTATATTTAAAGTGTATAAACCTTCCTATATATTCCTGTTCTTCCACTTCCTCTTTTATTGGAAACTGTAAATCTCCATAAACCCCAGAAATAGAACCTTGTACCTTATATTCAAATCTTGAATTTCCACAAAAGCACAAACCACTTTTACTACCATTCAGTATCCATTCTTTAATAACCGATGGTGTTTTCACACTTTTTCCTTCAACACAATAACAAGATAGTTTATAGTTCGTTTTGTCCAGTTTGCTTATATATCCATCACAATACATAGGTGTAAAAGTAACCGTATAATCATCAAATATTTTTATTTCTAATTTCCCCGCCGGCATAGTCTCCCCAGGTATAAATTCTCGTTTATCCACTGTAGGTCTTTGCTTTTTTTCTTTATATTGATTCAAATATCTTACGCACGAAATACTGATATTATAATTATCATCTCTGTTTACACATAATTCATCTACATCATCCCAAAACACATCGTCAAGATTTTCTTGTTTTATGTCTGAATGACCACTGACTATAAAATTATCAATAGGAATATTTTCCCATAGCAATGAATCAAGTTTTCTTTTATCCATAACATACCTTCTTTCAAATACAATAATCCCAATTACATTATATCTAATATGCTTATTCTTTTCCACAAAAATAACACAATCATCAGTAATTTTTCTACCAACCAACGATTGTGACTTTAATCATCCATATTCAACCTCTAAGTAATCCCTTACTACTAACGATTTCTCCCCCACGTCTTTGCCTTATCCTGATTTCACTCATGAGCCTTAGTAGTCGAAAACGTAGTATTTTCAATACTTTCTTCCATATTCTGCCCTGTGTTGCCCCAGTCTGCGAATGTATGCATTATCATAAAACTGGAGTGCCGTGACAAATGAAAAGTACTTTTATCATAGTTTTCTCCTTGTTTCGTCCCGTAACACCCCGTTTTGCGAGGAATTCTGTTGTTATGATGATATGCTCTAAAATGACGAAATGTAGCAAATTAGACCAAAATTTAGCAAGAGATGCTTCACACATTTTCCATGTAACTCGTCAACATATCAGTTCATTATAAAAATATCAAATTTTTGTCTTGACAACTGAGCCATTATAGTTGGGGATACTCCCTCTATAACCGTCACATCAATTTTATACTTTACTTCGATTTCAACTTTTTCTGGTGGAT
>ERZ791734.972-NODE-972-length-30475-cov-4.134911_pt1 | contig 30475 bp, 22 predicted proteins | sample MGYA00509953_ERZ791734 | MGnify/ENA primary metagenome ERZ791734 (study PRJEB30046, sample SAMN00792038) | human gut metagenome | study: EMG produced TPA metagenomics assembly of the A metagenome-wide association study of gut microbiota in type 2...
ACAAATCGGTCACTTTTATTTTATGTGTTTTCTTCTGTCAGTTTTGCCAGTTCAATATATTCCTTTAATTTCTTTTGCAACAATTTTTTGTCGATCAGTTTCAGATTGTATTCTGCAACCATTGTCGGTGAAAGACTTCTGCTGAGAGCAAATTCAACAACTTCATCGTCTTTACTTGCACAGAGAATAATTCCTACACTTGGATTTTCATTTTCTTTTTTCACCTCTCTGTCCAGTGCTTCCAAATATAGATTGATTTGTCCTACATACTCCGGCTTGAATTCCCCGATTTTCAGTTCAAAAGCTACTAAGCAGGATAATCCCCTGTGATAAAACAGCAAATCAATAAAGAAATCATGATTGCCCACCTGAACACGATATTCTTCTCCGACAAAAGTAAAATCCTTTCCAATTTCAAGAATAAAATCTTTCAGATTACGAATGATGGATTTCTGCAAATCATGTTCAGACATCGGATCAGGAACATCAAGAAAGTCAAGAACATAATTGTCAAGAAAAATATTTCCTGTTGCCTTTTTAGCTGTTTCAAGTGCCAGAGATTGTGGATTTTGCGACAGCATATATCTTTCATAATAACCGCTGTCGATCTGTCTTTCCAATTCTCTCTTTGACAATCGCTCTTTGATACACATATTCATATAAAAAATTCGCTCATCCATGGTCTTGCAGGCTGACATTATCTTCAAATGATTGGACCAACTCAATTGTGTCACCAGTGGTGACACTTTTTCTTCGCCCTGATAAAGTTCGTAAAACTGCTTCATTCTGTATAATCCACGCCTGTTGAATCCTTTCAGTTCAGGATAATTTTCAGAAAAGAAATCCGCCAGCTTCTGTACAAAAGCATCTCCATAGGAGCTATTTTTTGATTGCTTGCTGATATATTCACCAATATCACGATACATCGTAATCAATTCCTCATTTACTTTTCTGTATGCACGCTCTTTCGCTGATTCAATGATATTGACAACTTTCTGAAATTGCTCATTATATGGCTGAATGTCCATGTTCAATCCTCCGTTCGCTTCACATAAACCAGTTCAATGTCATATCCAAGTGCTTCAAGAATTTGCACATATGTTCGATTGACAATGCCCTCTTGCTTTTTAATGACCTTATTTACATATTCTTTTGAGGTATGTATATCTTTAGCGATTTGTGCCTGTGTTGTACCATTTTCGATACATTTCACCTTTACATCGATTTCAAAATTGTTCTTAACCATAATTCGCATTACCTTCTATAAGTTACACTAATCGTATAACTTATTATACTGTATTTTTGTGTGAAAGTCAATCGGAAAAATAAAAATCAGAAAATTATTTTTGACGAAACTTGACAGCACTTGCATTTACTTGTCGGATTTCACCACAGCAATTTTGCTAAACTGAAAATAGTAAGCGGGAAAGGAGTGAGCGTATGACCTTATCAATTATCTCGCAGGACAGAAGCGTGTTCAACTATACCAATGCGGTTTCCTGTGTGACCTGCGGTGAGTACGATGACGGAAGTGGATACGGCTTCATGGTATATCTGAAAGGCGATACGGAAAACGGTATCGTGATTGCAGAATATGACGATGCAGAAAAGTTTCATGCCGTCAGAAATGATTTTTCCAGATGGCTTCGTGAAAACATCGACGCAGTGTTTGAGTTTCCGGAATGAGTACAGATTTTGAAAATGGCTTGCGAAAAACCATAGATCTGTCGGTCAGAAGCAGAGAATTTACGGTCGATACTTTGAAATCTGCCATGCAGGATTTTCTTTCCGGAAAGTCGCAGAGAAAAGGCAGAGTTTCCATGAAAAAGCTATCGGAGCATTCCGGCAAGCTGGAAAACGTGGAGATCAAAGGCATTGAGGATTTTCTGAGCGTGGCAAAGAAATATGACATTGACTATGCCGTCAAGAAAGAACCGGAAAGCGATACCTATCATGTTTTCTTTCAGGCAGGAAAAATGGAAAATTTCAAGAGGGCTTTTCAGGAGTTTGCCAGCGAAAAGCAAGGCGAACTGACCAAGCCCCGTGCGGAGATCACCCGACAGCAGATCAAAGATATGGCAAAACAGGTTTCTCATGAACCGAAGAAGAAAGAAAAAGTCCGTGAGAAGTCTAAGGAAATGACGCATTAAGGTGGTCGGAATGGATTCTCGAAAGATAAAAAAACTCGTTCTCAATAACCTTGCCTATGTCATTTTCGGCTATGCCGGTAACATCATCAGCTTTTCGTTCCGGACAGCTGAGGGTAAGGACGTTTCGGAAAAGATACTCCCTGCCCTGAACAATCTCGGTACAGCGTTTGCCCATATCATTCCGTCTTTTCACCCGGTTGATCTGCTGGTTGGAATCGCAGTTGGTGTTGCGATGAAATTCATCATGAAAATGCGTGCAGCCAACAAAAAGAAGTTCCGGCAAGGCACAGAGTATGGCTCTGCTGTATGGGGTACGGAAAAAGATATTGAGCCATATATGGACTTCAAAGAGAAAGACAACAACGTCATTCTCACACAGACAGAGGGCTTGACCATGGGAAAACCCTCTCACCCGAAGTACGCCAGAAACAAAAATATTCTGGTGATCGGCGGTTCCGGATCCGGTAAAACGAGATTCTTCGTAAAGCCGAATCTCATGCAGATGCACAGTTCCTACATCGTCACAGACCCGAAAGGGACAGTACTGATCGAATGCGGAAAGATGCTGGAACGTGGCAGACCGGTCAGGGACGAGAAAGGCAATGTTTCCTATCAGCCGTATCGGATCAAGGTGTTCAATACTATTGATTTTGGCAAGTCCATGCACTACAACCCCTTTGCCTACATCTCCAAAAATAACAGAGAAAAGGACATTCTGAAATTTGTGGACGTTCTCATTAGGAATACGCAGAGTTCTCAGCAAAACGGCGGCGATGACTTCTGGGTAAAGGCAGAAAAGCTGCTTTACACTGCATATATCGCTATGATCTTTACGATCAATCCGCCGGAAGAACAGAACTTTGAAACGCTGATTGAAATGATCAATTCTTCGGAATGCCGTGAGGACGATGAAACGTTTCAGAATGCCATTGACCGGCTGTTTGTATTTGTCGAATGCTGGATCAATGATGATTTCCCGGATGATATGGAGATCAGCAGCGAGTTTCAGGAGATGAAAGCCAATCAGCCGAACGAAGAACAGAAACGACTGGGAGCGTTTGCCTGCAAGCAGTATCACGCTTACAAACTTGCCGCAGGAAAGACTGCAAAGTCGATCCTCATTTCCTGTTCTACCCGCTTAGCCCCTTTTGCCATTGATGAAGTCTTAGAAATCACAAGCTATGATGAACTTGGTCTGGACAAGCTGGGCGATGAACTATCTGCACTCTTTGTTATCATCTCGGATACCGATGCAACATTCAATTTTCTGGTTGCGATCATGTATTCGCAGTTGTTCAATCTTTTATGCACAAAAGCGGATAATTCAGAGGGCGGCAAGCTGAACTACCATGTTCGCTGCTTGCTCGATGAATTTGCGAATATCGGCGAAATACCGCAGTTTGAAAAGCTGATTGCCACGATCCGAAGCCGTGAGATCTCTGCCAGTATCATCTTGCAGGCAAAATCTCAGCTAAAGGCAATTTATAAAGACAATGCGGATACCATTGAGGGCAACTGCGATACCACCCTGTTTCTCGGCGGCAAGGAGAAATCCACTCTCAAGGAAATCTCGGAATCGCTTGGAAAAGAAACGATCGACAGCTTTAATACCTCCAACACGAGAGGTCAGTCTGAAAGCTATGGGCTGAATTATCAGAAACTTGGCAAGGAATTAAAGTCGCAGGACGAATTAGCCGTCATGGACGGCGGCAAATGTATCTTACAGCTGAGAGGTGTTCGTCCGTTCTTCTCAGATAAGTTTGATATTACAAAACATAAGCACTATCACCTTTTGCTGGACGATAATCCGAAAGCGAAATTTGACATTGCAGCCTTTGTCAGGAAACGGGAAAAACGTTATCTGACACTGAAAAGCACCACAAAGGTAGATGTGTACAAAACGGACGAAAACGAAGATCTTGCCTGAAAGCAGCGAATACCGAAGAAAACCAACATCATCGACAGAGCTTTTTGATTCCTGTTTTCAGCAACAGATAAATGCTTATACAGAATGGAGAAATTACAATGGAAAATGTAAATGTCATGACAGCAGTTTCTGATACTGCGGTCGAAAACACAAAGCCAAAGCACAAGTGGCTCGCCAAAGGAAGCCGCTTCGCAAAGAAAGCAATCCTCACTGCAACGGTAATGTCCTCTATGGCAGCAATGTGTACCACACAAGCTTTTGCCGCTACCGGTGAAGTAGATACTTCTTCTTTCATCAGTACGGCTTGTACTGTACTCAAGTCCGTGATCTGCCTGATCGGTGCAGGTGTCGGTGTGTGGGGTGTTGTCAACCTCCTTGAAGGTTACGGTAACGACAACCCCGGTGCAAAATCGCAGGGCATGAAGCAGCTGATGGCTGGTCTTGGACTGATTCTCCTTGCAATCGTCCTCGTTCCGGTTCTTCAGAGCATGATGACAGGTGCCGTTTAATCTGACCGAATTTTTTAACGGCTGCGTGGCGGGTGGTGTGTGGGCAGCCGGCATAAGGAAAGGACGGTGAGAGAATGGGCGTCATAAGTGATGCGATCGACAGCTTGCAGGAATGGTGTGAAAATTTGTTCAAGGACGGTATCAAATCGCAGTTTGACAGTATATCTGACCTGATGACGGAAACCTTTCATAAAACTACAGAAGACGGCGGTCTGATTTCCACATTTCTGACAGGACATCCTGCAAGTTTTTCCGGTTCTGCAAGCGGCGGAACAACCATATGGTCAACGATTGAAACACTTTGCAATAACGTGGTAGTCCCCATCGGCGGTTTCATTCTTGTCATCATATTACTCAATGATCTGATACAGACCGTGATTCGTGGAAATAACTTTAAGGATTTTGATGATTCCATCTTTATCAAATGGATTATCAAAGCCTTATGTGGTGTCATTTTGGTATCGAACGTATTTTATATCGCATCTGCCCTGTTTTCGTTTGGAACAGACGCTTGTGCCAACGGTATTACAACGCTGTTCGGTACAGGAGATTTCCTGTCAACCGACTTGGCACTCAAGAAATCGGCTCTGAACAGTCTGGGACTTGGTGAACTGATAACCGTCTGGTTTATCTCGCTGATTGTTCACTTGGGTGTAATGATTATGATGGTTGCCATTGTAATTGTGCTTGCTTCCCGTATCATTGAGGTCTTTATGTACTTAGGCGTTGCACCGATTCCCATGGCAGCCATGCTGGATAGCGGTGAATGGTCGGGAATCGGAAAGAACTGGATCAAACAGCTTCTGGCATTATCCTTTCAGGGATTCTTTATCATCATTGCACTTGGTATCTTCAAGACGCTGTTTTCCAATGCCATTGCATCGCTGAACAGCAGTACAGACGGCATTATTCTGCAAATGGCAATGCTTCTGGGATATACGGTTGCACTGATCTTTACGATACTCCGTACAGGTGCTGTTTCAAAATCTATTTTCAATGCACATTGATTTTCGGGAGGTTATGAATGGCACATTATGTACAAATACCAAAAGACCTAAATGACATCAAGCAGAAGTTCATGTTCGGACTAACCAAAAGACAGGTGGTTTCGTTTGGAATCGGCGGTGTACTGGGGATCCCGCTGTTCTTTCTGACACGCAGTACCCTTGGCGTTTCAGGAGCAATCTTTGCCATGGGTGCAGTGGCAGCACCTGCCCTCATCTGCGGATTGTATAAGAAAAACGGGATCTTTTTCGAGCAGACCATCAAGAATATGTTCCGCTATTTCAAAAGACCGAGAAAGCGAACTTATAAAACGGTCAATCTATACGAATGTATCGAAAGACAGATAGAATATACCAAGCTGAAAAAGCTTTTGGACAAGATAGAAAGGAGCAAGTAGGCTTGAAAAACAAGAAGAAAACAGATCTCAGGTCAGGTGCGAAAGCTGCCGCTGAAAAGCCAATTTCTAACATTGACAAAAATGATAAGGCAGTCATTCTGGCACGAATGCACGAGATCAAGAAATATAAGGACGATATTTCGTCCACACAGAATACGATCGGCTATACGCAGATGTTCAGGGACGGTGTATGCCAGATCGATGACCGTAGATTTTCAAAGACCATTCAGTTCTTTGATACCAATTATCAGCTTGCTGAATTTGAGGAACAAAACGGCATTTTCTCAAAGTACTGCGATCTGATCAATTACTTTGACAATACTGTCACATTTCAGCTCACCTTTGAAAATCAAAACAGAAGTCAGGACGGACTGGTCAAGCAAATTCAAATTCCCGCACAGGAGGACGATTTCAATGAGATTCGTGCAGAATACTCCGAAATGCTAACATCAAAACTGTTGTCGGGCAAAAATGGACAGTCATGCAGAAAGTTTTTGACTTTCACCATTGAGGCTAATTCTTATAAACAGGCAAAGCCCAAACTTCTGAATATCCAGACAGAAATCATCAAGATGTTCAAGGGCTTCAATGTGGAAGCAAAAGCACTCAGCGGAAAAGAAAGACTGGAAACACTCTATTATAGCCTGAACCCATTTCAGAGTACCCCTTTTGTCTTTGACTGGAATGAAATGCTGAAAGCAGGCTGGAATACGAAAGACTTCATTGCTCCGTCCAGTATGAAATTCAATAAGGCAAACTTTGAGATTGGTGCTTCTTTCGGTGCGATCAATGGAATGAACATTCTTGCAGGAGAACTGCCGGATACGATTCTTTCCGATTTTCTCGAATTACAGCACCTTTTCTGCGTCAATCTGCACGTTACACCGCTGGATCAGATCACAGCACTTAAATTTGTCAAGACAAAGCTGACTGCTGTGGAGTCTATGAAAATTGACGAACAGAAGAAGGCTTCCAAAGCAGGCTACGATCCGGATATTCTTCCTCCGGCAATTAAAATGTATATTACTGATCTGGAAAAGCTGCTGGATGACCTCAACAGCAAAAATGAACGCTTGTTTCATATCTCCATTACAATACGAAACTATGCAAGAAATAAGAAAGACTTAGGCTTGCAGCTGGAATTGTTAAAGCGTATCTGTCAGAAAAACAACTGTACCCTGATGCCATGTGACTACTTGCAGGAGGATTACTTATCTTCCAGTTTACCGCTTGGTGTAAACAAGATTCAGGTTTCCCGTGAGATGCACACATCGGGAATTGCGATTTTTGTTCCGTTTACCACACAGGAACTCTTTCAGATTGGCGGTACATACTACGGTTTGAACACCGTTTCCGGCAACATGATCATGGCAAACAGAAGCAGACTCAAAAATCCGAACGGTCTGATTTTAGGCACACCGGGTTCCGGTAAGTCATTCAGCGTAAAAAGAGAAATCTTAGACAGCTTTCTGAAAACAACTGATGACATTATCATCTGCGATCCTGAAGGCGAATATTTCCCGTTAGTACAGCATCTGCATGGACAATTGATCCGAATTGCAAGCAGCTCAGAACAGTATATCAACCCGATGGATATTAACTTTGAAAACAACATGGATGAGAATCCGATCTCCACAAAGTCGGATTTTATCATTTCCCTTTGTGAGATCATTGTCGGCGGCAAGTACGGACTGACTGCGGAGGAACGTTCTGTCATTGACCGATGTGTTCGTGCCATCTACATGGATTTTTTCAGAAACCAACCGTCCAGAGAAAAAATGCCGATTCTGTCCGATCTGCACAATGCTCTTGTCAAAGAGGGAGAAATCGCACTTCGTGTAGCAAACTCTCTTGAAATGTATGTCAACGGCTCGCAGAATCTGTTCAATCACAGAACGAATATTGACTTGAAGAATCGTATCATCTGCTTTGACATTAAGGAACTGGGCAATCAGCTGAAAAAAGTGGGTATGCTGATCGTTCAGGATAATGTCTGGAACAGAGTGACACGCAACCGTGCGGAACGAAAAATTACACGCTACTACATCGATGAATTTCATCTTCTGTTAAAGGAAGAACAGACGGCAAAATATTCCGCTGAGATCTGGAAGCGATTCCGTAAATGGGGCGGTGTGCCGACGGGTATTACACAGAATGTCAAGGACTTGCTGTCCAGTGCAGAGGTGGAAAACATCTTCGACAACTCAGACTTTGTATATATGCTGAATCAGGCAGCCGGTGACCGTGATATTCTGGCGGAAAAGCTGCACATCAGTCCACAGCAGATGGAGTTTGTCACCAACAGCGGACCCGGTGAAGGTCTGATCCGCTACGATAAGATCATTTTGCCGTTTACGGATAATTTCCCGACCGATACCGTGATGTACAGTCTGCTGACCACAAAACCGTTGGAACAGCAGCTGAAATAGTCAGGAGCGATGTGCGATGGCGAATCTAAAAAGAACACATCATCAGCTTGCAAAAGCTGAAAAGAAACTCAGAAAGTACAGCAGATCGCAAAAGCAGTTTCATATTCAGTTTGTCCGCAAGCAGCGTAAAAACGGCAAATTCAAAACAACTGCCCGTATCCGACGTGGAGAAAAAAGCAGCCGATATACCGGACATGGTCTGATTCACAGGACAGTGAATCTCAAAACGAGGTTTACAGGCGATAAACCGTCCATCACGAAATCTCTTGACAGCCTGAAGCCGAAAACGTTTCGTGGAAAAGTCCTGAAACGATCGGCACAGCTGGTCAACCGCACTGTCCATACGGCATGGCATACCGCAGAGAGTACGGCTCTTGGGGCAGAAACTGTTACGCTCAAGACCACCAAAGCAGCAGAACGAAATGTACGATACAAACTAAAGCAAAAGTATCGTCAGGAAGCGGTAGATGACTACCATCGTGGCACGATTGCAACGCTTGTCATCGCAAAAGATGCGGTTCACGGAACACGCAGTCATTTCAAGCAGAAAAAGCAGTTCAGACTGGAAAAGACACGTTACCGCCTGCAAAAGGCAGAGTACAAGCTTTTCAAGGGCGAACAGTATCGTCCGAAGCTTGCGAAAAGCCGTAAGGCACTGAAAGCGGAAAAACGAAAATTCAGGGAACGCAAAAAGTCATTCAAGCGTTTCAAGAAGATACAATCCTATGATTCGTTTCCCGCAGCTGTTGCTGCACATCGATTCCAAAAGCGAAAAAAGCAGTACAAAACCGATTTCAAAAGAATCAAGACGGTATCCCGGAAGCTGAAAAGAGAAAAGAAGTTTCAAAAAAAGGCACTCCGAAAGCAATGGCGGATCGCTGATTTAAGCCGTCCTGCACCGCTGGTCTTAAAGCCGGCTAATTACACAGGCAAACGTCTTGCGGCAAGCGGCTGGCAGAAAGCAGTTCATGCCGATGAAAACAACGACTTTCTCTCTGCTGTGGAAGCTATCAAACGGTATGGCGTGGAGAAAGCTGTGGAAAAAATACAGCCGCATCACCGGAAAGAACGGAATCAGAAAAAGAAAGAGAAACTGAAACAGAAGAAATCAGATCAGCATCGGAGACTGCAAAAGCGTGAGGACAAGCTGAAAAGCAAGGGTGAACAGGTAAAACGCAGAAAAAAGCCGAAAAAACAGACCAAAAATTCCTTTGGGGATAGACTGAAAAATGCACTCAGACAGGCTTTTCAATTTATCAAGAACATCTACAACAAGGAAGCAAGAGCCGTTCTGCTCGCCTGCCTTGTCCCAATTCTCATTATCGCTCTGGTGCTGGCATTCATTCTCATGATCTTTTCCGGCATTTTAAGCGGTTCGGGTTTTGTCCTTGGCACATATGCGGCTCAGGACTACAACCTGTCGGAAGCGGAAAAGTATTACACAAAACTTGCCTACGACATGAATGAGAAGATTCTGAAAGTCAGCAGTGATACAGACTGGAAAAACGGTCTTGCCACTTTCGGAGCAAACAAGCGTAATCTGAAAGACGATCCCGACAATTGGTACTGGGGACGTTCTTCCGTTTATGACTGGGATCCGGTCTATGATTTTGACGTGTACAAGCTGTGGTCGTTCCTGTGTGCCTATTACTATGACTTTGATACAGACAGCAACGGCGACATCAAGTATTGGAGCTATGGCGGTGACACAGAGAATCTACTGACAGAAATATTCAATGCAGAATATGCGTTTGTTTATTGGTACGATAACCGTTCCCGTTGGGAGGAACTTTCCGATTACAACTACTGGGGCGGCGGAAGTGCGGGAACCGGTACGTATTACAGAGCGGAAAAAGATGCCTTTGTCTACAGCGGCAGACCATACAAATATCGTTTCAAACCCATTGCCTATACGTCTGAACTGAGCAAGTACTTTGACAATGAGGGCTATGTCTGCATCAATGCGGACTACCGGGTGCTGAATCCGAACGACGACTATGCTCTGACCGGCTTCATGGTCATGGATCACCGCTATTATTCCGGCACAAAAGAACCGTTTTACTTCATCGACAACGATGCACAGAAATTTTTCTTCATGAAGGGCGATACCCGGTACGATCGTTCTTTCTGGGGCTGGAATGGGAATGATGCCTGGTTTCTGGTTTCGCCCACCGATACGCATATCTGGAATGACACCATCCATGATGCCTGTATGTACGGCTATTACGAAAAGTACTACTGGAAAACGGAGTGCAATCTCTATTACAACGTCAGGCAGAAGAAAAGCTTTGAACGTGTTCTGGAAGATAAGCTGAAAAGCCAGTCCCATAGAGAGGAACGGCTGGAATATTACAAGCTGCTTGCAGGTCAGGAAAGCGGTTCGGAAACACTTTACGGCAATCATCAGACCCTCCGTAATATGCTGCCCGGCGATACCATTCGGAATTATTCGGTCAAACAGGCGTTTGGCTACGATATGTGGGAATGGAACAAAACCAATCACGGTCTGTATCAGGGAATCAAATATTACTGCAATACCGGTGCAAAGCTTTATGCTCCGTTTGACTGCAAAATCAAGGATGTTGATACTGCCAATCAGAAGATCACCCTGCGAAAAGATGATGTGCAGTATTGGTATGACGGTTCCGGCGGAACAAAGCGAGATACAGAAGTGACGATCGCCAATACTGTTCTTCTGAATGGCTATTCGGAGGGCGATACGATCCAAGAGGGCGAAATGTTTGCACAAACAACCAATACGAATGTCAATTTCCATATTGAGATTGACACAGACGGTTACGGCTGGGACTACATTGACCCAAGACTGGTACTCTACTAAGGAGCATGAAAATGACAAGAAAAGAAACCGCTTTGGATGCTCTCAACAAGAAAATTCCGAAGCTTGAAGAAAAGATCAATCAGGACAAACAGCTTCTTGAGGAACTGAAAGCCAAGCGAGAAATGCTTGAAGCGGAAGCACTCAAAAAGTTTTTGCATGACAACGGCATGACCACGGAGGAGATTATTGCGAAGCTGACTGCTTCTTCCGTGGTGCATGAACAAAAGATCGTGATGGAGGATAGAAAAAATGTGGAACACTAAAAAATCGGTTGCAGCAGTATTTTCTGCAATGGCTTTGACTTTGGCAAGTACGGGAAATGCCATTCCTGTATTTGCAGAAGAAACAACGGCAATTACAGAAATGGCAGACAATTCTTCTGCTGCAAACATGGAACTCGATGAAGAAGATATGCAGAAGTTGGTTGATGAGATTCAGCACAACAAGGCAGCAATGGAAAGCAGCGATGATGAAACTGATAACGCAGGACATGACTATTATGCAGATGAGAATTATGACACAGATGGCAATGCTACGCTCATTAAGCATGAAAAGATCATCTATGACAGCGAAGAAATGCAGTTTATTGCTGTCACCACCAAAGACGGCAATGTGTTCTACATCCTGATCAATTATTCTGCGGAGGGTGATGAGGATAATGTATTCTTTCTGAACAAGGTAGACGATTTCGATTTGTATTCTCTGCTCTACGCGGGCAACGAAGGAGAAGAAGAAAAAGACCCTGCGGAACAGGCAAAGAAATATGCCGATGCAGCCACCAACGGCGGTGTGACGGCTGATGTTTCTGAACGTTCGGAAGAAACCACTGGCGAAACGGAACGTGCAGAAGAAAAATCTACCACCAAACAGCCTCCGTCTATGAACAGCAATGCACTCATTCTTGTTGGAGTCGGTGTATTGGCTGTGATCGGCGGTGCCGTCCTTGTGCTGAAAAAGGGCAAATTCGGCAAGAAGAAAAATACCGGTGCTGAGGATTTCGAGGAAGATTATGACGATGACTATGGCAGTGTGACAGATGAGGACGATGAAGCATGAGGGTACTGAGCCTTTTTGACGGAATCTCCTGCGGAATGGTGGCACTCAAACGCATAGGGATTTCTGTAGAAGCCTATGATGCTTTTGAAATTGACAAATATGCCATAACCGTTTCAAGCAGAAATCACCCTGAAATCGTTCATCATGGAAATGTGTTTGAGGGTGATTTCAGAAAATTCAAGGGATATGATCTGCTTTTGGGTGGTTCACCCTGTACATACTGGTCTATCGCAAAGCAAGACAGAGAAACCACAAGCAACGGTGAAGGCTTCAAGCTTTTCAGTGAATATGTGAGAGCCTTACAGGAATCGGAGTGCCGATATTTTCTCTATGAGAATAACCACTCCATTCATCAAAACATCAAGGACGAAATTTCAAAACATCTCGGTGTTGAACCGATCGTGATCAATTCTGCACTTGTTTCCGGACAGCACCGTAAACGATGTTACTGGACGAATATTCCTCATGTTACACAGCCTGTGGACAAAGGCATTCTGCTACAGGATGTACTGGAAAACGGCATTTCTTGGCAGAATAAAAGCCACTGTGTCACAGCCAGCTATCAGGGTGCCGCTTTTCATAACACTTTGGAACGAAAGCAGCGTACTATGGTGGCTGTTCCTGTGGAAACGATAAACGGCAAATCCCATACCATTCCTGCAACTTACTACAAGGCTGGGACTAACCTTTTTCCGGTTTACAAAGCAGAAAAAAGCCGTCAGAAGATCGCCGTTCCCATTCGCATTGGTCAGATTGGCAACGGTGGACAAGGACAGCGGATTTATTCTGTCTACGGCAAATCGATCACAATGACGGCAAACGGCGGCGGAATGGGTGCAAAAACTGGGCTTTACAAAATTGATCTGCCGGACGGTGACTACATCATTAGAAAGCTGACACCTGTGGAGGCGGAACGTTTGCAGACGTTACCTGACAACTACACCGCAGGAATCAGCAATACACAGCGGTACAAGTGTATCGGTAACGGCTGGACAGTGGACGTGATTGCACACATCTTGGGAGGATTGAAAAATGTCTAAGGCGTTTGCATCTTCTCTGGATACCAAGAATTTTGCCATTATTGACGGTTATGCAAAGGCGGTCAGCGTTCTCTCCCGTTCCCACACACCGCTTTGCAGTATCAGCGGCGGCAGTGACAGCGACATTGTGCTTGATGTGATACACAATGTGGACGAGAAAAAGAAAGTCCGTTACTTCTGGATCGATACCGGACTGGAATACCGTGCCACAAAGGAGCACCTGGACGATCTGGAAAAGAAGTATGGTATCGAAATCGAACGTATCAAGGCTTGCAAACCGATACCGGCTTGCTGTAAGGAATATGGTCAGCCGTTTCTATCCAAGTATGTCAGCGAACAGATCATGCGGTTACAGATGCATGGGTTTCAGTGGGAGGACAAGTCACTGCCGGAATTGTTGGAGCAATATCCGAACTGCAAGATCGCCCTGCAATGGTGGTGCAATGCCTATTACTCCCCGGAAAACGGTATTGTAAAAATGAGCCGCTTCTCTATTGGCAGAAACAGGTGGCTGAAAGAATTTATGATGGCAAATCCGCCGGATTTCAAAATCTCTAACAAATGCTGTGAGTATGCCAAGAAAAAGCCTGCAAAGCTTCTGATTCAAGAATACGATGCAGACCTTGAAATTATCGGTGTGCGAAAGGCAGAGGGCGGAATCCGTTCTGCCAGCTACAAGACGTGTTTTTCCGAAAGCAAATCCAAAGGCTGCAATTCTTATCGTCCTGTATTCTGGTACACGGACAGCGATAAAAAAGCCTATGAGGAGTTCTATGGGATACGTCACTCCCGATGCTATACCGAATATGGACTGAAACGCACGGGCTGTGTCGGTTGTCCGTACAATCCCAGAGTGACAGAAGAACTGGAGATCATCCGAAAACATGAACCAACACTGTACACCGCAGCACAGAATATATTCGGAGATTCTTATGCGTATACTCGCAAATACCGAGCGTTTCAGAAAATGATGAAACAGAAAGCAAAGGAGAATATGAATGCTTAAATTTCTATTAGGTCTTATTATCGGCAGCAGCATCGGCGTTTTCACAATGGCACTGATTCAGATCAACCGAGGTGAACGAAATGCCCATTAGTACAATGTTATCCGAAAAACTGGTCTCGGTCGGCACAAGCCTCTTTATGGTGCTTGGCAGCGGTCACTACGATCTGGATCAGGCTACACAGGAAGCAGATATTGCTGTTCCCGCCACCACACAGATCACAGCTGCCATGCCGGTCAATTCCGTCCCAAGATCAACGCCCACAAGTACCAGGACGGCTGTTTCCACAACGCCGCCTGTCACAGAAAGTGAACCGGCAGATGCTTTTACACTGACGGCAGCGACCATTTCCGTATCTTGCATTAAGCTGGAATGGAACGGCGACGCGGATACGGAATACACAGTTACCGCAATCCAAAGTGTGAATGATGACTATGTGGACAACATCTATTTTGAATTCAAATCCAATACCCTTTGCTATGTGACGGGACTTCGTGAAAATTCGGAATACACGTTTGAACTTTCCGATGCAGACGGAAACCTGCTTGCATCAACGGTACAGAGAACAGAAGCGGTAGAAGTGATCGAAGAATATGATTACATCGAAGGCTGGACAGATTGTTTTGCCTATGAAAAAGCAAGCGGTCTGACAAGAGATCCGTCCTATTCGGCAATTCAGGGTGCTGTTCCTGATCCGGTTACCAATACAGGCATCATGCGTGATGAGTATGGTGATTACTGCTGTGCCATGGGTACGTTCTTTGGTTACTGCGGAGATCGCTTTCTCATCACGCTGGAAAACGGCACACAGTTTACTGTGAAGATCTGTGACAGCAAAGGCGATCGTTGGTATCACCCATTTGGCGGTGACGGTAAGTGTGTCGTGGAGTTTATCCATGCAGACGGTTATTTGCCGGACTGTGTTTCCTTTACAGGAAACTATGGTTCGTACAACTGGTATGGTCTGAATTTTGATAATATTCAGAAGATACAAAAAATCAACTATGGAAATCCCATAACGTATTGAATGGAAAGGAATGATTGACATGAAAAAGATTTACAAGATGATCGGAGCTGCTGTATCGGCAGGAGCCGCTGTACTGATTGGTAAGATTCTTTATCATAAGGGATATGAAAAAGGATACCGAAAAGCACTTCGTGACAGCGATGAGATGGGAGTGTTCTGAATATGAGTATACTGGTGATCGGCGAAAAGCCATCTGTCAGCCGTGAACTTGCAAAAGTTCTCGGTGCGGAGAAAAAGAAAAATGGATATATGGAAGGCAATGGCTACATGGTCAGCTGGTGTTTCGGGCATCTGGTCGGTTTGAAATTTCCCGATGCGTATTCGGAAAACTGGGCTGCAAAATGGAGTTTTGCACAGCTGCCGATGATACCGGAGAACTGGGAGTTTCAGGTATCCCAAAGTACAAAGCAACAGTTCAAGATACTGAAGGAACTCATGACAAGCAGTGATGTGACCGAGATCATCTGTGCCACCGATGCTGACCGTGAGGGCGAATGTATCTTCCGATATGTGTATGATCTTGTGAAATGCAGAAAGCCGGTAAAAAGGCTCTGGATCTCCTCACTGGAAGAATCGGCGTTAAAAGATGGTTTTCACAAGCCGAAAGACGGCTCTGCCTATGATGATCTCTATCAGGCAGGATTCTGCCGTGCAAAGGCAGACTGGATGGTTGGTATGAATGGTTCAAGACTGTTTTCGGTGCGATATAACGCTCATCTGAACACCGGCAGAGTACAGACACCGACTCTCGCTATGATCGTGAAGCGTGATGCGGATATTGCAACCTTCGTCAAGCAGAAGTATTTTACGGTTGTTCTAGATATGGGATTCCCGGCAGAAAGTGCAAGAATCGATGAGGAGCATACAGCGGATATGCTGGCATCTTCCTGCAATGGCAAAACGGTAACGGTAACAGATGTGAAAAAGGAGGTCAAGAGCATATCTGCTCCGAAACTTTTTGATCTGACTTCCTTACAGCGTGAAGCAAACAAAAAGTTCGGTTACACGGCACAGCAGACACTCGACTATATGCAGTCCCTCTATGAGAAGAAACTGGTCACCTATCCCCGTACCGATTCTCAGTACTTATCCGATGATATGGAACAGACCGCCTATGCTCTCATTCCGGCAATCAGCGAACGTTTTGGGCTTGGAAGTGTTGCAGAACCGAATCTCAAAGCGGTCATCAACAATCGTAAGGTCACAGGACATCATGCGATCATTCCAACCGAAAGCGGTGTGAAGTGTGATATATCGGCACTGGCTGTGGGAGAACAGAATATTCTGAAACTGGTTGCTTTAAGGCTTTTGTGTGCTTCGGCATCTGCATATCGATATGATGCTGTAAAAGTGACACTCGAATGTGAAAACACAGCATTTACTGTAACCGGCAGAACAGTTCTGGAATCCGGCTGGAAAGCATTGGACGGTAAGATCGGAGAAGCAGAGAAATCTGACGAAAAGAGTCTGCCTGATTTGGAAAGGGGCATGACTTTTACGGCAAAGGCAGCAAAATCAGAGCACTTTACATCTCCGCCAAAAGCATTTACCGAAGATACGCTTCTCTCTGCCATGGAACACGCAGGTGCAGAAGATTTTGACGAAAATGCGGAGAAAAAAGGACTTGGCACACCTGCAACAAGAGCCAATACCATTGAAAATCTTGTCAAGCACGGATATATTCAGCGTGACGGCAAAAAAATCATTTCTACTGACAAGGGCAGAAATCTGATCCGTGTCATGCCCGATGAGGTCAAATCCGCACAACTGACTGCCGACTGGGAAAATAAGCTGCTTGAAGTGGAACACGGCAGTCTTTCTGCGGACAGCTTCATGAATGAAATCAATCGATTTGTGACGGAGATTGTAAGTAAATACGGTTCTGTTGATGATTCCGTGTCTTTTGGCGAAAATCAGCCGAGTATCGGAAATTGTCCAAAGTGCGACAAGCCGGTTATCAAGGGGAAGTATGGCTGGTACTGTTCCACACGATGCGGAATGAATCTTACCAAAGTATATGGCGTGGAACTTTCAGAGGGGCAGTTGAAATCTCTGCTTTCCGGTAAAGAAACGTCATATATCAAAAGCGGCAGAAAGACCATTGTTGTGCCAAAAGTAGCGGAAAATGCGTTTAACGGCAAGACGTATTACAATTGGTCGACAAGAAAAGAATGATTTGCATTTTCCAGACAGCGTCTGGAAAATCTGACCTGTCAGAAAGGAACGAATTTTGGATATAGAAACATTAAGAAAAGCGGCAGATGTTCTCGGCGTTCTCACCGATCACCTCCGCACAATGCCGGAAGAAATACAGGAAGATATTTGCCAGGCAATGAAACAGTATGAAGCCTGTGACGAACTTTCGGCACATAAGCAGTATGAAGAAATCGAAAAGCTGTGGCGAAAAGGAACACTCATTCTCGGTATGCACGAAATTGCGGAAAATACAGGCATGGAGATCAGCAGTCTGATGCAGCTTTCTGAAAATGAAAAACTGAATCTCATGTATGAATATGCAATCGGCACAGATAAGAACGAACTTGCCAGAATGGTCAATGAGCGATGAAGCCGTATACAGAGGAAATGCTTCTCTTTTTGTCTGAACCAGACAGTAAGCACTATGCACAACTGCTGCTTCCTGAAATTGCTGCGGTTTTGGGCGTAACGGTCGCACAATTGGAAAACAAGCCGATTGACATTCAGATCATGCTTGCACAAACCTATATCAACTGTTGGCACAGCGATAATTGCAGCATAAAGAAGGCACTGGAACAGGATTTGTATGTAGATGACAAATCTTCAAGAGAAGCTGAAATTGAAAATCAGGAAAATATAAAGCAGAAAAATTGTGAAATGGAGCGAACGAGATGAATCATATAAATATATTTCTTCGAGAGGTGACGTAAATGCCGATACAAGATAACGAAGTTAGCAAACAGCCGGAGATTGAAGCAGATGCACACAAGAGTGAAACGCTGTTGCCGATTTTTCATATGGCTTACGGCAGCCATATGGACACACTGAATCATCTTCAGGAACGGAAAGCTGAAACACAGGACCAGATCAGTAAGAGCGAAAGCAGAATTGCGATTCTCGAAGAAAAAGCTGCAAGACTTGAAGCGACAAATGCGATGCTGCAGGACTTAATGGACAGCGGTAAACTTCCCGGTGCTGTATCTGCGATCATCAGAGCAAATGAAACAAAAATCAATGCAATTCATAAAAACCGTATTCCGAAGATTGAAAACAGCATCAAAAAGGCAGAAAACAAAATTTCCAAACTGGATGATCGTATCGCCGTTGTCAGGCTGAAAGCCGAAAAACTCAGAAGTTTCAGCAACGTCATTCAGTCGTTCATGATACCAAATCCGCAGAAACGCAGAGAACTGTTCAAGGAATCCATGGAAAATTTGCGGAACAGCAGCAAAGGTCTGCTGCGTATCAGCATGAATGCAGAAAAGAGCAAGCTTTCCAAACTGTTTGAACAGTATGAAAAAAGTGATTCCATGGCAGAAAAATTCAAGCTTGGTCAAAAAATCGAAGCAGTAAAATCAAGTATCTCTGCTGTAGAAGCGAAAATCCATAAGCTTGAAAATGCTCCTGAAATGGAAAATGCAAACGATCATATTGTTGACAAAGCCATTGCACAAACAGAAGCCGAAATCGAAAATACGGACTTTTTGTCAAATGGCGATTTGTCTGATTTTGACAAACCGATTGAAACGATAACGCTTGATTCTGCTGAATACCTTCGCAATGCGGAAATGTCTATGGAAGATGACTTCAATATGATCGACGGCATCATCAACAACGGCAAAAAAGAGGAACGTCCCGATGTGCCGTTATTTCTGGAAGAAATTGATTTTAGCACTTGTGATGATGCCACACTGCAATCCTTCCGAGAATCGGCAAAGGCTAATATGGAATGTGCAAAGGAAATCTCACAGGCACTTTCCCAGAATTATGATTATGAGCGATATACCCTGAATTCCGAACAGGCACTAAGTGATGTGCGTGAGAAATTTTCTGATGACCGTATTGCCTTTGTTCTTGCCTGTGCGTTGAACGGTACAAGTGACGGCAGAATCGCAAAAGAAGTCAAGGCCTTTGCAAGAGATACGCTTCAGAACGTACCGGAACTCTACACAAAACGAAGTCTTTCCCTCAGTTCCCATGCAGGACTGGTAAATCTGTTTGCGAAAACTGTCATGAAATCACAGCCGGAAAAACAGATGGAAAAACCTGCACCGGAAAAGAAAGAACCGCAGAGATCCCGTTCGGGAGTACGAAAAATCAATCCCAACTATTACAGGCAGATTCCGCCGGAGGACAGAGTGATTATTAACGAACCGGCAAAGGTGGGTGCAATCATAATGACAGAATTGGAAAAGCAGAAGATCCCATTTTCAGCTGTGGAAACGGAGAAAGGTGTTACCATTACCGTTTCCAAGAAAAATGAGGGTGCTTTCCACGCTGCGGAGGAAAAAGCGAAGGATACACACGTTCGTCTTGTAAATCCAGAAGTGTTCCGACAGATTCCCAGAGAGGACAGAGCAATCCATCCAATGTCAGAAAAAGAGGCACAGGAAACCATGCAAAAGCTTGAAAAGGACGGCATTCCCTACTCTGCAAGATTGGACGGCGATAAATCTGCCGTAACCGTAAGAAAATCAGAAGCACCGGCTTATTTCAGCCGAAAGAAGATGAAAAAGCTTGCGCAGGAAGTGAAGGCAGAAAGTCCGAAGCAAGGGGAATCTAAAAGCAAAGGGCAGGAACTCTGATGCGAGTTACGCCGGAACAGATCGAACGTGCCAATCTTGTCAATCTCCCTGATTTCCTGAGAAGTCAGGGATTTTCCTTAAAACGGGTCGGCAGAGAGTATATTCTGCAAGAACATGACAGCCTGCATATCAAAGATAACAAAGCCGGAGAAGTTGGAAAATGGTTTCGCTTCTCGGAAAACAAGGGCGGCAACAACATCCAGTTTGTGCAGGAATTTATGGGACTTGATTTTATTTCTGCGGTGGAGTTACTCAGCAATGAAAAAACAATTCCGTTCCACGATCACATTGCATCAAAAGATGAACCGTCCAAAAATTGTGAGATCATACTGCATGAGAATATAGATCTATCCAGAACCATGCACTATCTGCACCATGTTCGTGGATTATCTATCGCATCTCTTGAGAAATTAACTGATGAGGGAAGATTATCACAGGAAGAAAAAACAGGCAATGCAGTATTCAAAATCTTCGACGAGAATGGCTTACTGGTCTGTGCGGAAAAGGTCGGTACGTCAGTAAGTGTACGGTTCAAATCCTTTGACAAAGGGGCAGCAAACGGTTACGGTTTTGAAATGGTCATCGGTGAACCCAAAAGCACCTATTTTTTTGAGAGTGCCATCGATGCAATCTCATTTGCCGATCTGCATTCTGAACAAAGTGATTACAGGTTGGTTTCCATGGCAGGTGTAAAGCCCTCTGTTGTCACGGAAACGATGAAACGATATGCAATATCACCTGAAAATATCTATCTCTGCACCGATAACGATAAGGCAGGAAACGAGTTTGCTGAAAAACTGATTGCTCGGTATCCTGCCATGAAAAGAGTAACACCAAATGGAGCAAAAGATTGGAATGACATATTACAAGGGGGAATGAACAAAATGAAGCGATACGGCAATCCTTATTGGCAGGAAGCAACGGATAACAGAGATAAAACCGTTGCAGTCATGCGTGAAGATACATTTCAGCAGATACAGCAGGCACTTGATAAATCGGGGCTGAATTACTGTGCATACAGCGATGGCAGCAGCACGATGATTGCGGTAAACAGTTCTGAAATTGACCACTTCAAGAATGTTACAGGTCTTGATGAATCCCTTTGCAGATTGCAAAAGTCGGGCAAAGAACATATTCCGCAGGATAAAAATATTATCGGCAATACAGACTACAAATATATTCCCCAGAAATCCTATATCAGCGAGGACAGAGAAACCATTCTCAAAATGGCGGAACTGGCAAACAAAGCAAACATTTCATTTTCAGCAAGAATTTATCCCAACGGCAAAGGGGTAATGACTGTATCTCAGGCTGATGTTTCTCAGATAAGTGCGATTCAGGATGCCGTAAAGGCTATGAGAAAACCGACGATTCAGAATAGCCGACAGGCTTCACAAGAAATCATCGGTAACAGACCATACAGAGAAATCCGAAACCGCCAGTTTATGATTTCTCACTTGACACCTGACAAGTATCATAAGATGGAACCGAAGCTTTACGAGCGTGGTGCAGAATTTTCAGGACTGATTCGTGACGGCAAGGTTATGTTTACCACAGAAAAAGAGAATGCACCGCATTTTCAGGCAATTCTTCGTCAGACGATCTGTGAAAATCAAATTCTTGAAAACTTGCAGAATATGGGGCTTGATAATCAGCAGATACAGGCTCTTTCTTCCTCTATTGAGATTGCTGCACGAAACAACATGGCAAATGTCATTGAAAACTATGTTTCTAAGGATTATGACATTACACAGCTTGGTACAATGAACGATCTGCTGATTGGCTATCTCGACCAGAGTGACACCAGCCGATTTCTTGATAATGGCAGACAACTTGATTTGCTTCTATCTGCCAAACAGGAGTTTGACTTGCAAATTGCACAGCGTGAGGAACTGGTATCAGCTGAAGAAATTGATTTTCCGGAATCGCCTGCAATTGCAACAGCAGAAGCCTATCTTGCTGACAAAGCACAGTCTACAGAACTGTCTGATTTGGATATTGCAAAACAGCATATTGCCGACTACTACGACCGAGAATTCGGTGAATTAGCTGAGTTTTCTGATCTTTCAAATATCTCGCTCGCTTATACAACAGACGAAGAACATGATCTCCCCATACAGGTGTATGCAGATTTGGAACAGTACAAGCTCATATTTGAGTATGATGGCAATGTTGTTCGTGATGAGCAGTATAACTCCCTTGCGGAAATGAATGAAAATGCTCTGTCGGTACTTGATTTCAATGATTTGGTATCGCTTTCTGATGATGAGATCGCATCAGTTATTCCAACAAAGGCTTCTGATTTGCCGTTCAAAGTTGGCGATGATATTGAATTTCAGGGAAAAGAGTGGCATATCGACAGCATCAATGAGGACAGAGGAAGAATCATGCTCTCACGAGATACCGGCAATGTCATCATGCCACAAGAGGGACTGGAAACTTTCTTGTCTGAGGTTGTTGAATCTGCCAATCGTCATTCAGGTATTGAGAATTTGGAACAAAGTGATACCGAAAAAGTGCATGAAAGTATTGTAGATACAGATACACTTGATACGGCTGACAAGTCTATTGCAAATGAAAAAGAGTCTGAACAGAAATCCGGTTTACTTACTTTCGACGTATATATCTATGATAGAGAAAGCGGTACAAATTCACCGATGCGTTGTCAGGCAAAAAATACAGCAGAAGCGAAAAAGATAGCTGATGAATATATCAATCGTTGGAATCTGGTCGATGCGGAGATTACTGATGTTCAGCTTGTAGCACCGGAAAAAGAACTTGTGAAAGATGAATCAATCACCGAAAAATCTGCTGAAACTGAAATTTCCGATGATGCACCGCTGTTCTCTGAAAATGCCATTGCCGATGCAGGGCTTGGATTTGTAGCGGATGACAAGGAGTTCAAACCTTTTGGAAACGGAAAACAGGAATATGAGCAGCTGACTCTGTTCGGAGAATCAGAACCTGTAAACCCGTCCACATCTGCACAAACCATTACACCTGTACAGTATGGCGAACCTGTTGCAGATGTAAACCGTTTTGAAGAACTACACAAGGAAATCATGCGTGGAAGCGGATTTGAGGGCGGTAAATTTCGCATTGCAGAATTTTTTCAAGAAAATAACCCCAGCAATCAGGAATTTGCTGACTTTCTGAAAAACGAGTATGGCACAGGCGGTCATACTGCTGACGGCAATATCTTCTCCGTTGACCATGACTCAAAAGGCATACATTTCACACTCCGAAGTGTTGATAATGGAATCAGCAAGGAAACATTTGATTTCAGTTGGACGGAAGTTGCAAAACTCACTGCTGACCTTATTCAACATGATAAATATATCACGCAGAAAGATATTGACCGCAGGAATCGACGTGGATCTAAAACAGAAAAATCGGATATTAAGCCGGAAAATATAGCTGCTCCCGATGAAAAATTGGAACAGAAAGTCAAGGTAGATGAAAAGCCGCAGAATTTCACCATAACCGATGATAACCTCGGTGAAGGCGGTGCAAAAACCAAATTCAAGAACAATCTGCTTGCCATTCAGACATTAAAGCAAATTGAAAGTGAGGACAGAACGGCTACTCCTGAAGAACAGGAAATTCTGTCAAAATACGTTGGCTGGGGCGGTCTTGCACAGGCTTTTGATTCTAAGAATGAGCAATGGAGTAAAGAATTCGCCCAGCTGTCTGATGCACTTTCGCCAAAAGAATATGAAGATGCAAGAAAGTCTGTTCTTGACAGCTTTTTCACATCTCCTGCAATTATTGATGGAATCTACGAAGCATTGGATATGTTCGGCTTCAATGGCGGTAATCTCCTTGAACCGTCCTGCGGTGTCGGCAATTTTCTTGGTAAAATGCCATCAGAAATGGCTGAACATACAAATATCTATGGCGTTGAAATTGACTCCATCAGCGGACGAATTGCAAAACAGCTTTATCCCGATGCTGACATTCAGATAACCGGTTTTGAAAGTACCCATTTTCAAAATGGATCTTTTGATACTGCGGTCGGTAATGTGCCATTTGGAGATTTGAATTTTCCGGATAAACAGTATGGCACAACCAAACTGCACGATTTCTTCTTTGCTCAGACTCTGGACAAGGTGAAAGAGGGCGGTATTGTTGCTTTTGTCACTTCTAAGGGAACACTTGACAAGAAAGACGAAAGTTTCCGTATGCAGCTGGCAGAGAAAGCCGATTTAATCGGTGCGATTCGACTTCCGAACAATGCCTTTAAGGCGAATGCAGGCACAGAAGTAACTTCGGATATTATCTTCTTACAAAAACGCTCTGCACCGCCGGAAGAACTGCCTGATTGGGTACATCTTGGCAAAACTGAGGACGGACTGAGAGTAAACAGCTACTTTGCGGAAAATCCTGAAATGGTACTCGGTACGATCGTAGAGGGCAACAAGCTTTACGGCAGAAATGATGATACAATGTGCATTCCGATTGAAGGCGCAGATCTTCGACAGCAGATTCATGAAGCGGTGCAGAAACTGAATGCACAGATTTCTCAGGTAAAAACCAATGCTGTTTTCCAATTCAGCAACAAGCAGGTTACAATGACTGCTGCTGAACTTCGCCCGTTCAGCTTTTTCAAAGATGATAAGGGCGATATTTATCTCAAAGGCGGCGAAAGCAAGCTTGGAAATTTTGATGTTTCCAAAGTAATGGATACAAAATCGAAAGACTATGACCGTATGACTGCATTCATTGATTTGCGAGATACAGTTCGTGAACTTCTCAAAGTACAGGCAGATGACTGTCTTGAAAATGAGATTAAAGCGGTTCAGCAAAAACTCTCTGTTCAGTATGATGATTTTTACAAGAAGTACGGGCTTTTGCACAGTCGTAAAAACCGTCAGGTTTTGCGTGATGATTGTTCCTATAACCTGTTGCTCACCCTGGAAAAGGAATTTGACAAGGACAAGCTGATCGCAAAATCCGATATTTTTACCAAGAGAACGGTAAGACCATCAAAACCGATCGAACACGTAGATACAGCACTGGAAGCACTTACAATTTCCATGGCGGAAACCGCAAAGGTTGACCTTGCCTATATGTCAAAGCTGACGGATATGTCAGAAAAAATGCTGATTTCAGAACTTAAAGGCGAGATTTTTCTTGTACCTGATACCAACACCTATCAGTCGGCAAGCGAATATCTTTCAGGTGATATTCGTCAGAAACTTGACATTGCTGAAAACTATGCAGAAAAAGACAGCAGATTTGCTGAAAATGTGGAGGCACTGCAAGCTGCCATGCCTGAACCGCTGAAAGCCGGTGATATTGATGTAAAAATTGGTGCTGCTTGGATTCCGAAGGAATTGTATCAGCAGTTCATGTATGAGCTTTTTCAGACACCGAGAGAAAATCGTGAGGACGTAAAGAAAGCGTTCTGGGTGAAACCGAAAAATATAACGGTGGATTATTCCGAACACACCAACACTTGGCATATTGAGAACAAGAGGGCGGACAGTTCCGTTTTGAGCCGCAGAGATTTTGGAACAAAGAATATGAGTGCTTATGAGATTATGGAGCAGCTTCTGAATCTGAAAGAGCCAAAGGTGTATAAGTCGGAAACCTATCTGGATCTGAATGGCAATGAAAAAGAACGCAGAGTGGTCGATATCAAGGCAACGAAGATCGTTCAGCAGAAAGCTGCAAAGATCAAACAGGCTTTCAAGGATTGGATATTTAGAGATCCGGAACGTGCTATTCCCCTTGTAGAACAGTACAACCGACAATTCAATTCTATTCGTCCTCGTGAATATGACGGCTCAGCTTTAAGATTTCCGGGTATGAACTCTGCAATCACGCTGAAAGAACATCAGAAAAACGCTATTGCACACGCTTTATTTGGCGGCAACACGCTGTTTGCACACTGCGTTGGTGCGGGCAAAACGTTTGAAATGATAGCAGCAGCAATGGAGAGCAAAAGACTTGGACTTTGCACAAAGCCTCTTTTTGCCGTTCCAAATCATCTGACAGAACAAATTGGTGAAGATTTTCAGAAATTATATCCTGGTGCAAATATTCTTGTTGCAACAAAGAATGATTTCAAAAAAGAAAATCGTCAGCAGCTGTTTGCAAAAATCGCTACCGGTGATTTTGATGCTGTGATTATCGGTCACTCACAGCTTGGCATGATTCCACTTTCCAAGGAAAGACAGGTATCTATTTTACAGGACCAGATCAATGATATTATGGCAGGCATTGAAGAACTGAAAAAGGCAGAAGGTTCTCGTTTTCAGGTCAAGCAGATGGAGCGTACCAAGAAATCGCTGGAAGCAAAACTGGATAAGCTGGAGAAAACACATGATGATATTCTCACCTTTGAAGAAATGGGCATAGACAAGCTGATCATCGATGAAGCCCACGAGTTCAAAAATGTTCCTACTCAAACGAAACTGACCAATGTGGCAGGAATTTCGTCCTCTGCTTCACAAAAAGCACTTGACCTCTTTATGAAATGCCGCTATCTTGATGAAAAAACCGGCAGCAGAGGTGTGATTATGGCTACAGGCACGCCACTCAGTAACTCTGTAACCGAATTACATACCATGATGCGTTTTTTGGAATATGACTTTTTGAAAGATCATGGACTGAGCAATTTTGACAACTGGGTAACCGTGTTCGGGGAACAGAAAACGGAATGGGAACTTGCTCCTGCCGGCAACAAGTTCAAGGAACGCACCCGAATCGCCAACTATACAGGCTTGCCGGAACTGATGAGTATGTTCAAACAGGTTGCTGACGTGCGTACAGCAGATACGCTTGACCTTGCTACGCCGGAAATGAAGTATCATATTGAGAACATCGAAGCAACAGATTTTCAGAAAACACTTGTACAGGAATTATCCGACCGTGCTGATGATGTACAAAGCGGAAATGTTGATCCCTCTGTGGACAATATGCTCCGTATTACTTCCGACGGCAGAAAGCTGGGACTTGACCCAAGACTGATCGACCCGTCATTTGAGGATAGCCCTGATACAAAGCTGAATCAGTGTGTCAGAAATGTTACTCAGATTTATTACGATACAGCAGAAGAAAAGCTGACACAAATCATCTTCTGCGACCTCGGCGTTCCAAAGAAAAACTCACAGTCAACGGAGAAAGGAGAAAGTACAGATGAAAAGTCAGCGTCTGAAAGAGAATCTTTAGAGGAGGAATGTGACTTCTGCGTCTACGATGATATTCGTGATAAGCTGATTCAAAATGGTGTAAAGCCGGAAGAAATCGCTTATGTACATGATGCCAAGACTGAACAGCAGAAAGCTGATCTCTTTGACCGTGTGAATAAAGGCGAAGTGAGAGTTCTGCTGGGAAGTACAGGCAAAATGGGTACGGGTACGAACTGTCAGAAAAAGCTGATCGCATTGCATAATCTGGATATTCCTTGGCGACCGAGTGACCTGCAACAGCGAATTGGTCGTATCGAACGTCAGGGCAATCAGAACAGTGTGGCTCATGTCTTTAACTATGTGACAAAAGGCAGTTTTGATGCGTATCTATATCAGACACTGGAAGCAAAACAGCGTTTCATCGGACAGATCATGACCTCGAAAACACCTGCAAGAACTTGTGAAGACGTAGATCAGCAGGCACTCAATTATTCTGAGATCAAGGCACTCTGTACAGGAGATGAACGTATCAAGGAAAAGATGATGCTGAATAACGAGGTAAAAGAACTGAATCTTCTGAAAGCAGAACACACGAATACGGTATTTGATATGCAGCAGACAGTAGCTGTCACTCCTGCAAAAATTGAAAATGCTGAAATAAGACTTGAAAATCTCAAAGCTGACCGTGAAACACTTCGTCAGCTTCCGATAGATGAAGAAACAAAACTGCCGATATTCAAGATTACCATTGCTGGTACGGAATACACAGACCGTAAAGAAGCTGCACAGGCTCTTGAAGATACAGTACTGGATTTTGTCAAAAAGAGTTCCGACAGTGAAAAGGAAATCGGTGAATTTCAGGGATTCAAGTTATCCGTCAAAGCTGTCATGTTTGGCAATGAACCTGACATTTCCATTACCATGAAAGGCAATGCTGAACATAAATGTGCTTTAACAAGCAGCTTTTCTGCCAATCTCAAGCGTATGGAATCTACACTCTACAAAATTGACCAGACGATCAATGATACACAAAACAGTATCAACAAGCTTAAAATGGATTTGGAAAATGCTATGCGTATTGTTGATACTTCGTTTCCTCAGCAGGCAGAACTTGAAGAAAAAACAGAACGGCTTACTGCTCTTACCGAAAAACTTAATCAGGCAGCGATGGAAGCCAAAAAGAATGCTCCTGAAAAACAGCGTACCTGCTATTTTGAAAGGGCTAAGCTGAAAAAGGAAGCATTTAAGGATAGGCAGAAAACGGCTAAGCCGAAAGAAAGAAACCAGGACAAAAACGAAATAGAATGATAAAACAGGCACTTCAATTTTTACGAAGTGCCTGCTTTCGTTAATTCATATATTGCTGTACACAGCTTTCATAAAGAACTTTTGTATATCGTTCTTTCAGTCTGATCGGACTTATGATCTCCACCTTTCCTCTGAATGAAAATATCCAGGAAAAGAACGGCTGCGGATATTCTGCTCTTACAGGAACATGAATGATAAAGTGATTGTCCGATTTCTTGTCCCTGAGCATGAGAACTGACTTCCCGAACCGGTCGATCACGATGTTACAATATTTATTTTCCAGCGGCAAGCGGAGTGTAACGTACTCACTTTTTCCGCTGAACATAGAAAAAGATGATTTGATATATTGCTCCAGATTCAGCTTTTCATCCAGATATTCTCTCGCTGAATTCACAAGCCTGATGTTTCGCATTCGATCAAGACGAAAGTTGGTGTATGTATCGGCATATTTTTCATAATACGAAACAACATAATAGCATTCTCCGCTCATCACCAATGCAAATGGAGAACAAAGTCGTTTCTCTCCTCGCTGAACCAAATGCTTGTTTATATCGTAATCATAGTAGTCAAAACTGATTTGCTGATTATTGCGGAAAGCAGAATTTATAACGTCAATATTGTCGAGGATTTGCTCGTTATCCGACTTTACACGATTGGTCAGCATGATCTTTCTTCTGAGCATAGGTGCTTCATAAATACTGCACAAGCTTTCCAGCAGTTTCAGCAGCTTTTCTGAATCATCGACTGTCAGAAATCGAAAAGATGCGATAGCATCGGCAAGTATTTTTAAGATGCTGAGTGAGAAAGGACGTGATCGCAAATGATAGCCTTTGTTGTGGATGTATTCTATCTCCATACCGCTTGAAATTAATGCGTCAATATCATCTTTTATGGTTACCTTATGTGCCGGATAGCCGCAGGAGGTTAGATAATTTTGGATTCTTTCCATTGAAACATAGTTGTTTTGATCGGTATATTTGATAAACATTTCTCTTAAGCATAGTAATCTGCATTTAGCGTTCATTTTGTCACCTCTTATTTATTTTATAGTGTATCATACATATTATATCATATTGTTATATATAATAATAGAATATTCAAAATTACATTCTAATATTTCTCACTTTATTAAATATATGTATCATTCATTTATGCTGTTGATTTGCACTAACAAACTTCGTGTATCACTTGACTTTTTGTGGAAATTATGATATAATGTAAATCAAGAAACTGTGGAGAGGAGGATAAAAATGCTTACACAAAACCTATCACTGAAACAAATAGAAGCGGTTAATGCTATTGACGATGATGTCGAAATTATCGCTTGTGCGGGTGCAGGCAAAACAGGTGTTGTAACAAGAAGAATTATCAATATTCTCAAATGCAAGGATGATGTGATACCGAATAATATTGTTGCTTTTACCTTTACTAAAAAGGCGGCTGAGGAATTAAAAAGTCGTGTGTATTCTATGGGTAAAGATGTGCTTGGTGATACCAAAGGGTTTGCTGAAATGTACATCGGTACAATTCATGGTTTTTGTCTTAAGATGCTTCAAGAGTATCTTCCAGAGTTTCAGACATTTACTGTTTTAGATGATATACATACAAAGTTGTTTGTTGAGCGTTACTATGAAGAAATAGGCATGAAAGACATGAATCTTCAGAAGTATACTGAAACCGATCTGTTTATTAAGGTTATGAGTTTGCTAAATGAGAATTGGAATGATTCAGAAAAATGGAGCAAAAATGTAAGAGATGCCTTTGAGAAATACCAATATAAAATGTATGCTGAAAAGCATTTTGACTACTCTCTCATTCTTCGTGAAATGGTAAATCAACTTGAAAAAAATCAAACATTTAGGAAAAT
>ERZ791734.998-NODE-998-length-29800-cov-3.399126_pt1 | contig 29800 bp, 33 predicted proteins | sample MGYA00509953_ERZ791734 | MGnify/ENA primary metagenome ERZ791734 (study PRJEB30046, sample SAMN00792038) | human gut metagenome | study: EMG produced TPA metagenomics assembly of the A metagenome-wide association study of gut microbiota in type 2...
TGGAGAGGTTATACGGACGAGGCAGCATTTATTTTTGCTGAGACAGACGGGGAACCACATAATACGATCACTCCGATCGCAAGAAGACGTGGAGATTTATATGAACTTGATCTGGTACTGCGTAACAACATTACCACAGAAGAGCATCCGCTTGGTGTTTATCATCCACATGCAAAGCTGCACCATATCAAAAAAGAAAACATTGGTCTGATCGAGGTTATGGGTCTTGCAGTACTTCCGGCACGTCTGAAAAAAGAGATGGCGGACTTAGAGCAGGCACTGCTTGACGGTACGTCCATCCGTGAGGATGAAGTTCTTGCAAAACATGCAGACTGGGTAGAAGAATTCCTTCCGAAATACGGATTTACATTTGGCAGCGGTTTAGAGGGAGAGGTAACCCCGGAAAAACTGCATGAGATCGTGCAGACAGAGATCGGTCTGGTATTTAAGGAAGTATTAAAAGACGCCGGTGTTTATAAATGTACCGAAGAAGGCAGAACTGAGTTCATGCGTTTCGTAGACAAAGTGAATGCATAGGAAATCATTCTGCAAATACCAGAATGCAAAATTTGATTAAATTTTCATCTGTGTTTTTTGTCCGACAAATTTTTGTATGTTGTGCTAGGACGAAAGAGATAGGCGATTTATTTGATCAGAATGTATATGGATTTAAAATAAATATGTGATAGGCATGATAGGCAGATGTCAGCATCTTCAGTGAGGATGCTGGCATTTCCTATCTACCGAAATTGATTTTACACTCAGGCATTGTTTCGCGTTTGTCAGCGGTAAAATTTGTACCGGATTCTTGGAAAACAGCATTTACTTCTTTATGGTGCTGTGGTAAAGTATTTAGAGATCATGTTACAGGATGCGCCCTGTTTTAGCGAGGCTGGTGTGGTCTGTAACATCCGAAATGTACACGAATGGAGATAGAACTATGGTTTCAAAAAGAATACAAAAAGCACTGCTTGGAAATTCCGCGATCCGTGCAATGTTTGTGGAAGGAAAAGCGATGGCGGAAAAATATGGGGCGGAGAATGTCTATGATTTTTCACTCGGCAATCCTGCAACACCGGCTCCGGCAGCATTAAACGACAGTATCAGAGATTTGTTGGATGAGGCAGATAAGAAAGGAGCGGCAGGTTCTTTAGAATTGCACGGATATATGGAAAATGCAGGTTATAAAGATGTGCGTGAGGCGATCGCGGCAAACTTAAATAAACGTTTTGGTACCGCATTTGACGATCATAATATCGTGATGACAGTCGGTGCAGCGGGAGGCCTCAATATTATTTTTAAAACGGTCTTGGATCCTGGTGATGAGGTGATCGTGTTTGCCCCGTTTTTTGGTGAGTACCGTCAGTATGCAGCCAATTTTGATTCAGAGATTGTAACGGTAAATCCGGATCTTGAGACTTTTTTGCCGGATCTGAACGATTTTGAGGCAAAGATTACGGAAAAGACCAAGGCACTGATTGTCAATACGCCGAACAATCCGACCGGTGTCATCTATAAACCGGAGACGATGGAGGCGATCGCTTCTATCTTAGAAAAGAAGCAGAAAGAATTTGGACATGACATTTACCTGGTTTCGGATGAGCCGTATCGGGAACTGGTTTATGATGGAAATAAAGAGGATTTTCTGACGAAATATTATAAAAATACGATTGTTGGATATTCGTTCAGTAAATCGCTGTCACTTCCTGGAGAGCGTATCGGTTACGTGGTAGTTCCGAACGAGGCATCCGATGCTGAAGAACTGATCCGCGGTATTGAAATTTCAAACCGTACGCTTGGATTTGTCAATGCACCATCTCTGATCCAGAAAGCGGTTGCAAGATGTTTAGATGAGAAAACAGATGTTTCTTTCTATGATGAAAACCGAACAATGTTGTACGATGGCTTAACGGAACTTGGATTTACCTGTATCAAACCGGAAGGAGCATTTTACCTGTGGGTGAAATCCCCGGTCGATAATGAGGAAGAATTTGTGGAAGAGGGCAAAAAGCTGCATCTTCTGATGGTAAAGGGAAGTGCATTTGGATGTGGTGGATTTGTACGTCTTGCTTATTGTGTTTCCCATGAGACGGTCAAAAATTCACTGCCCGCTTTTGAAAAACTTGCACAAGTGTATGGACTGAAATAACGCAGTGTAAAAAAGGAAAATTGTAGAAATCAACGTAAGCATGGAGGAGTAGAATGAGCAGCTGGGAGTCTTATGTAAGAAAAGTAGTGCCTTATGTTCCGGGAGAACAGCCACAGGAACAGCGTATGATAAAATTAAATACAAATGAAAATCCATATCCGCCGGCACCGGGAGTGATCCGTGCACTGAAAGAATTTGATACAGACCGGCTTCGGTTATATCCGGAACCGACCTGCAAGGTTTTGGTGGATGCAATCGCAGAGTATTATGGATTAAAGAGCAGTCAGGTGTTTGTCGGTGTGGGATCGGATGATGTGCTTGCCATGATCTTCATGACTTTTTTTAATTCCAAAACACCGGTCTGGTTCCCGGATATCACATATTCCTTTTATGATGTCTGGGCAGACATGCTGAGGATTCCATATGAGGTAAAGCCGTTAGATGAAAATTTTCAGATTGTAAAAGAAGATTATTATGGCGAAAATGGCGGTGTGGTTTTTCCAAATCCAAATGCACCGACGGGAATTTTAATGCCGTTGTCTGAAATAGAGGATATCATACAACATAACCGGAATGTCATCGTGGTGGTGGATGAGGCATATATCGATTTTGGCGGGGAGAGTGCACTTCCGTTAATCGAGAAATATGATAATCTGCTGGTAGTCCAGACATTTTCAAAATCGCGCTCCATGGCAGGCATGCGTATCGGTTATGCGATGGGAAATGAGAAACTGATCAAATATATCAATGATGTGAAATATTCATTCAATTCCTATACCATGAATCAGACAGCGCTTGCACTTGGTGTGGAAGCAATCAAAGATAAAGCCTACTTTGAAGAGACAAGACAGCGTGTAATAGCAACCCGTGAATGGACGAAGCAGGAACTCACAAAACTTGGTTTTTCATTTGGCGATTCCATGAGTAATTTTATCTTCGCGACACATGAGCGCGTACCGGCAAAAGAACTGTTTGAGGCTTTGAAAAAAGAACACATTTTTGTGCGGTATTTTTCGAAGGAACGAATCAGCAATTATCTCAGGATCAGTATTGGAACGAAGGAAGAGATGGAGGAGCTGATCCGTTTACTGAAAAATTATCTGCAGTGATAAAAAGTGAACTGGTCATAGTTACAAAAACTGGAAACATAACCAGAAGACACTAATTGGATGGATAAAAAGTATCGTATCCGGTATTTTCAAGGTACAGTGGAGCCGCCTGCTTTTGAGCCAGTCGGTTTGTGCCGAAACGAAAGAGAATGAGACCGCTAAAAGTACAGATCACTCCGGTGGCAAAATAAAGAACGAAAAAGAGTGTGCTGTTGCCGGTCGGTAAAATGCCGCTTATAATGGTTCCCCAGAAGTTAAACATCATATGAAACAGGATAGACTGATAAATACTGCCGCCTTTTTCACAGATGTAACCTAAGACCATGCCGAGGAAAAAGGCATAGATTCCCTGGATCATATTCATATGAAAAAGTCCAAATAAAAGCGCCTGCATGATATTTGCTGCCCAGAATGGGAACACTCTTTTTGCCTGATGCATCGTGACACCGCGAAAGAGAAGCTCTTCGCCGATCGGGGCAAGCAGGATGGAATAAAAAAACATGGAAACGGTCAGTCCACTGTTTATTCCGGTACTTTCCATTAATTTTTCATATGCCTTCATCCACTGCGGAAACAGCGAGGCTGTGAAAGAGACCAGATAGGTCGAAAGGCACTGAGTACCGGGAACTAAAAGGATGATCCCGACAATGGAAAGCGGATGAAAAACTTTTCGTGGATGAATCAGATAGATTCCATTATACCCGGCATGATACCAGAAGCCAAATGCTCCGATACAGAGCAGGGAAAATACAATCATGATCAGGGTATTTACCTGCGTCGTGGACCATAAATCTAATGTTTTGTTCCAAAGATCTGCGTAGATACGGTTGGAAGAAAAAATATAGCGGATATGTTCGTAAAACAGAGTGACTCCCATAACAAAAAACATGGCAAGGTACTGAAATACAAGTGCAAGTAAAAACGGTATAAATGTAAAGAAAAAAGAACCGATTTTTTTCATGTGAATACTCCTTTGCAAGGTGAAATAACTGTTAGTGATGAAAATATTATAGCAAACATATGTTTGAAAATCAATAGAAAAGAGATAAAAACAGAACGTATGTTCTTGAAATGATAATCTATATATTTCATTGCATATATGGGGAGAAAATGATATAATGGCGGTCTGCGAAAAAAATAAAATTACATAAAATATGTATTTACTTTAAAACTTTAATATGCTAAAATGTATCGTAGGTGTATAGCGCATATAGCGTGTAATTAATAAAAAAGGAGAAAGGAATATGAGCAAGAAACTTAGGACAGAGGCAGTCGATCATCTTTTTGATGCTATCTTAAGCCTCCAGAACAAGGAAGAATGTTATACATTTTTTGAAGATGTATGTACTGTAAATGAGCTGCTTTCTTTATCACAGAGATTTGAAGTTGCAAAGATGCTTAGAGATCAGAAAACGTATCTCGATATTGCGGAAAAGACCGGTGCTTCCACTGCAACGATCAGTCGTGTGAACCGTTCATTAAATTATGGAAATGACGGATACGACATGGTTTTTTCAAGACTTCAGGACATGGATAAAGAATAGAAATAAAAAGAACCGCTATTTTTAATTTGTGACAAAAGGACATTCTGCAAAGTGTGCAGCCTGTTGTTCCATTGAAAATAGCGGTTTTTCTGTTAAATACGGTAAAACATAACAAGTAATCTGAGCGGGAAGCATGCAGCCTGTTATTTTTTGGATGGCTTTGTCTCAGGATTTTTTGAAGCCATCTGATCGATCATCTTTTCAATCAGAGTTTTTTTGATGTAAACGTCATAGCTGAGCATACAGATAAAGCTGAATGTATGCAAAAGATCTGCTTCATCTTCTGACGCATCCGGGAATGTGTTCATGGAAGTGTTGAATTTTTTTGCGAGATCTTTCATCAGGTTCTGTGTTTCCGGATGTTCTAAACTGAAAACTTCTTTGTAGATATCTTCGAGACTGTAGTTCTCGTCATTGCCGAAATATTTTTCAGTGATCGGGTTTAAAATACCCTGAATGTCGCTGATGCTTAAAATACTTTTCAGATAATAAATAAAGATCAGGACCAGTACATGCTCTTTGGTATACTTCTTTTTCTCCGGTGGAGGAAGAAGATTGTTTTTTGCATAATTGTTGATCATTGTTTTGGTCAGGATCTTGTCATCATCATGACGTTTTGAAGCGGCAAGCTGTGAATCCATGAATGTGGTTACCTGATCCATATATAAATCAATATTCGGAACATCTTCCGGTTTGACATAATCAATCTGCTGCAGGGAATCTAAGATTGAACGTAAAAATTGTTTTGTATCCATATTTGTGTCACCTCTGATCACATTATATAGTAATGAAAACTAGATGACAAGATATAAATGAAAAAAATGTATAAAAAAGGCTTAACTGTAAGAATGAATCAAGCGGTTAAGCCTTTTGTGATACTGAAATGATACTATAAATTCAGTCTTTCTAATTGATCCGCAACCTCACGGTGCCGGTTCGGGTATAGATGTCCGTAGATCCTGTTTACCATATCAACACTGTCCCCGATTCGCTCTGCAATAAGAATCGGTTCAAATCCCATGTTAATAAGCAGTGATACATGGCTGTGTCGCAGGTCATGCACACGGATACGTTTTACGTTGGCTGCAGTAGTGCCTTTATTCATAGCCGTATAGAGCCGGGAAGATGTTACAGTTTGAAATATGCGGTCATCCGGTTCTGGTTCGTATATCCTTATTATAACACCTTGTATTTCCCTGGCCAGAAAGTCCGGTATTGTGATAATGCGTTTACTGTTATCGGTTTTTGGTTCGGTGATCATATCTGTTTTATTGAAACGGTGGAATGTCCCCCGAATAGTGATCGTCTTTTGTTCTGCATCAAAATCTTTTACAGTCAGCGCAAGCAGTTCCCCGCACCTGATTCCTGTATAGAAGAGCGTGAGGAAGGCAACACGCAAAATAGAATCTTCCACGGTTGGCAGAAATGTATTAAATTCCTCAAGTGTCCAGAAGTTAAGACTTCTATGAACTTTCCCTATTGTTTTTACCATTCTGCATGGATTTGCCCGTAGATTATAATACCGCATAGCAAAGTTAAATACAGATGATAGGCGGCAATTTGCCATGTATTGGCTATATTCTCCAAGTGTACCGGATTTTAATTCTATTTGCCATTTACGCACGTCTGCGGGGGTAATCTCATTAATGCGCTTATTCTTCCAGTATGGTAATACATGCTTTTCAATTAAATTTAATTGGCTGCGGGAGGTGGATTCCTTGGCGTGTGTTTTCAAATCCTCCGCATACAGATCATACAGTGCTTGAAATGTCATTGTAGGCGTTCCTTGTATCTTCTCCAGGAAAGACCGTTCCCATTCCTTGGCATCCCGTTGCAGCTTGAATCCGCGTTTCATTTTCTGTTTTTTCGCACCTGTGTAATCCGTGTAATAGGTCTTTACATAGAATGTTCCTCTTGATTCATCCTTGAATACTGGCATATTATTACCTCTTTTCTATATCTCTGGCGGCGATGTAGTAAAAGAGAAATATTTACTGAGGACCATTTGGCGCTGAGCGACCACAAAATTGTGGTGAGCTGAAAAGTCAGCCGGTCAAACCCGTACTTTTTTATTTGGGGTTTCGCTCAAATTTGAGCGGTTCCACCACTTAAGCCCGTTTGGGTGTCAGTAATTGTCACATCCGGCAAAAAAAAGGGGGGATAGTACGCATGCCCTTCCCCTCAATCCGGGCAGCAGTTCCCAATAAGTTGGGAAGCGATGAAAACTCACTTTTGAGCTGTCCGATAAAAGGACACCCGGGCAGCAGTTCAATAATATTGACTTGGTTGCGTTTCGTATGTTTTCCGTACGAAGATACCAAATCAATATTGATGTGGTTACATCGGTGCAACTCTGATCGGCATCTTTAAGGTCAGCTTTATTGACTTTCGACGAATATCATCGGAAAAGGTGCAGAAATTTGAGCGGCTTCACTGTCGGAACTTCGACGGTGCGTTTTCTAAATTTTTAGAAAATCCGGTGGTGCATGGTTTGCACTTCTAAAGTTGGGATTAGCAACTTTAGAAATTCTCGTCATCCATTATATCATTCTCGGAAGTATCAACATTATCTGGAATATCAATATCTGTTCGTGTGTGTGCTGCATTGAGTTCCGGTGTGTCTGGAGGATAGTATTTATAATCTTGTTTCAATTTTTCATCTGATACGGTTTCTAACTTCGGTTTATCACGTTTTCGAGTGTATTTTTCTAGTTCTGTCATTTCTGAAACGCGTTTCAATGCTTCACGTTGACCTATTTTATTCATATTATCATAACAATCAATAAATTTTGCCCTATCGGTTAACTCTATAGTCGTTTCTGTTTTCTCGTATCGGCTACCGTCTGCATTTTCAAAAATTGTAGTATTTGTTATTGCTTTAAAAGTATCATCTCCATTTAGTAATTCGTGCATAGTGCAACCAAGTGCATCTGCTATCTTATGCAAAGTCTCTATTTTAGGGTTGGCGTTTCCGTTTTCATAACGTCTTATAGCAGAATCAGCCATTCCGCACAGATCGCCTAATTGCTTTTGCGTAAGTCCTTTTTGTTTGCGTATTTCTTTAATTCTGGAGCCTGTTGGCATTGTTTCACCTTCTTTCTAAATGATAATAACATATTGTTTAAATAAAAGAAAGAACAAATTTGTTCTAAAAAAACTATTGACAGAACAAAAAAGGTCTGATACAACATAGATACAGAACAAAAATGTTCTACAAGAAAGGAAGTGAACAAATGAAAATTAACACAAAGAAACTTCAAATTGCAATGGCTAGAAAATGCATGAATTCTAGTGATTTAGCAGTAGCTATTGGATGTACAACCGCATCTATTCAGCAGATTTTAAGAGGTGCTAGAGGTGTACAGATGAAGAAATTAGGTCTTATTTCTAAAGCATTAGAAGTAGATCCAGCAGAACTTATTGATTAAAGAGCCTGGCGGCGATGTAGTAAGAGAGAAAGGAAGGAAAGAGAATGGCACAGGTAAAATTTAGAGATTATGCAGAGGTAAACGCGAAAATTTTAGAGGGGTACACAGTGACAGGGGTTGCAACTGCAATCAATGCAGAAGAAACCGGTGTGATGATTTATCTTGAAAGAACCGTTGATAATGTGGTTTTGGGAATCACTATGACTTATAACCCGGATGCAGATCCAGAATTAAACGAAACAGAGCTGATGATCTCTGAGGAATACGTTAAAAGAATCGAGAAAGGGGAATGCCTATGAGTAAAGAAGAACAGGCAAAGATTATTTTAAAAGAGCTTAATAAGTTCTATTCCGTGCCGACGTACATGGAAAAGTATGCAATTAAGGGAATCATGTCTGGGTTGGATAAGATCAAAGCAAAAGAGCAGAAAGGAGCGTGAGAGCATGGCAGAAGAAAAGCGGTTCTTATCTGCTGCTGATGTATCGCAGATCATGGAGTGCAGCGCGAGTAAAGCATATAACTTGATACGCCAGCTAAACGCGGAAATGACCGAAAAGGGGTTCATTGTCATGGCTGGCAAGATCAATGCAAAATACTTCTATGAGCGCATTTATGACGGAAAGGAGGCAGTGAATAATGGCGAAAAGACGAATGTTTAGTTTCAGAGTAACAGAATCAACAAGATTTCTAAAAATGCCGGCAACTTCTCAAAATTTATATTTTCATTTAGGCATGCATGCCGATGATGATGGAGTTGTTGAGGCGTATCCGGTAATGCGCCTTACAAGGGCAACAGAGGACGATTTGAAGATACTAATTTCTAAAGGTTTTGCAAGTATGATAACGGATGATTTAGCAGCATTAAGATTAACTGAGGAGGAAATATTGTAAAGTGAATGAGAAAGAAGAAAGGAGCGTTTGGCGTGGTTTATCAAGATGTAGTAAGAAGTCCAAAACTTACGCCGGAAGCTAAAGCAGTATATGCATATTTAGCAAGTATGGCGGGCGATAATGATGAGTGTTATCCAACTAAGGAATTAATGGCAAAAGAGTTGAACATGAGCATGCATCGTTTAGATAAGCATTTAGCGTTGCTTATCGGTTCAGGAGTAGTAGAGAAAAGAAAGACAACACTTGGAAATTTGAAAAGTAGAAATATTTATAAAGTGACTCATGAACTGGAAGTGAAAAAAAACTTAGAGGAGATTTTTGAAAATATAGAAAAGGGTCAAAACGTATCTTTTCGATATGTCGAAAATGAACCTATCGAAAATAGACCTATCGAAAATAGACCTGTCGAAAACCGACCTACTAACAATAACAGTATAAACAATAACAGTATAAACAATAAAAATAATAAACAATGCGCATCTGACAATGCACTGAAAGTTAGTAAAGCGGCAATCAATGACTTTTTTGAAAGCATATGGAAATTGTACCCAAATAAAAAAGGCAAGGGGCAAGTAAGTGATTCCAAGAAGAAAGCACTTTATGATATCGGTTACGATGAATTAAGCAGAGCCATAGAACGATACAAGGCAGGACTTGCCCGGGATGAATGGAGAAAGTTGCAGTACGGCAGTACATTTTTTAACAGCGGCTATATTGACTATCTGGATGCGAACTATACAGAACCGGAGCAGACAGAGCCGGAGGAAGGAGACAGATCTATATATAAAGACGATGAAGAGTATCGAAGATTATGGGAAGAACTTGGGTATAAGTAAGAAAGGACTACCGGCGGAGCGCATAGAGCTGTCAAGGGAGCGCATAGAACTGCAGGACGGGAAAATGTGTGATCTGGTGGCTTATAATGTGCAGGACTATGGATATGTAGAGTATGCAGAGAATATCGAAATCAGCAATGGAGAGTTCCGGCGGGCGCGTTCTCTTATGCCATTCAACTATCTTGATGCAAGCATGCAGAAATTCAACTGGAATCTGTATGATCAAAATGTAAACATGCAGAAGCGTGTTGTAGAATCATTCATCAATCAGTTTGATGAGTACCAGAAAGCAGGTAAGGGATTATATATTTTTTCCAAAACAAAAGGAAGCGGAAAAACATTGCTTGCATGTAGCCTTGCAAATGGGATCATGGAGCATCAGGATATCTGTGTAAAATTTGTATCGGTGCCCGAACTGCTCGAAATGACGAAAAAGAGCTATAAGGATTTTATAGAGAAAGAGGATCTTGAAAGAATCCGAACAGCAGAGCTATTGATCCTTGATGATATCGGCGCAGAAACAAAGAAAGAATGGATTGACACAGAATTGTTCAGGCTTATTGATTATAGGTATTCAAATAAGCGCGTAACGATTTTTACAAGCAATATACCAATGGATTCCCTGAAACTGAATGAAAGAATAGTTGACAGGATATTCAGCATGTGTATAAAGCTGGATTTGCCTGAAAAGTCGATCAGAACCATGCAGGCGCATGATGAGAACATGAAATTTTTAAAAGGAGTTATTAAGGGATGAATAATAAAAAATTATACAAAAGACTTTATGAGAAACTTTCAACATTAAGTGCTAGTGAAATTGAGCTTTTGAGAGATATTCATAAGGAAAACAGTTTAATTGTGCAGATATGCGAGGAGGTACTTGCGGAAAAATATATTGATGAGCTGATAGAATTGAAAAACGCCCCGGACGGTGCGGGAACACCATCACAGGGCAAGTAACCCGACAACCAAACAAAAGACCGGATTCATCTGCATTGTAGCAGATTCTGGCGGAAAGGGAAAGCATGAAATTATATGAAATGAACGAAACAATGAAATTACTGGGTGAGCAATGCTATTTTGAAATATTGAAAGATGGCAGCCCAGAGCGTGAAGCGTACAACGATATGATGAACGCATACCGAGAGAATGGCAACGTACATTATGCAGATGTTGCGCTGGATGCTTTTACACTGGGGTATATATACGGCAAGCGCGCAGAGAGAGCAAGACGGAGGGCAGGGCATGAAAGATAAATTTTTATTAAGTGAGGATATACAGAACCTTGATGTTATCAAAGATAAGATAGCGGTATTATTAAATGACGTTGAATTATACTTTGATAATGTCACACATAGACCTGAAAGCCAGTGCGAACAGTCCGCTTTTGATATGGAAATTACAAGGCTAGGAATCATTTATGATTACATAGACCGGATGGAGGAAACCATAAATAAGATGTATGACCATGTAAACTAGAGCGGCACGCTCCGAATGAAACAAGCCCTAAACCCATTAAGACCTACACCACGACATTGTAGAAATACAGCGCCCGGTGTGGGTCTTTTTGGTGTGGAGCGTTTCAAAAGCGTTTCACATATCAGCAAGGCGAACGTTTCAAAAGCTGGTGGAAAATGGTGGAGAGTGATGCACAAAAAAGGGTGCACACAAAGCGAACGTTTCGTTCGGATTGAAAGCGAACGCTTTGTTGATTCTATGTGCCTTAGAGCCTAAGAAAACCCAAGGTTTAAGCCTTGTAAAATGTGGTAAATATAGGAAATTTATAGGAAGAAAATGTAAGGTAAATACAAAGAAAATGCAAAGAGAAAAAGCAACCAGAACCACACTAAGATTTACTAAGGTGTTGTGATATATAGAACTTGACAAAACTTGACATTTTAGCCGGTAATAGTTGCATTTGGTGGCATATCTTGAGGATATAGAAAAGAATGTTGCACGCTGACATATTGGCACAAAACATGCGTGCGTGTATGGTAGACTGGAATCATCGGAGGAGAAGCGGATGACAAATAGCAGATGTTACATGAATGCGTTGCAGAAAAAATGCAGAGATATGACGAATAGTGAATTACGGGAAATGGCGAACGATGTTGATTCAGATATTGGATCATTACTGTACTTTTCATTTATCAATAAAGCATCATTCGAGACAGTAGAAAAGCATGCTGCATTACGTGGTGACAGTGTACCAGTAAGCCGCCGCAGTTTCTATCGAAAGCGAAAACAATACATTGACATGATAGAGCGGAGACAGACCGCCGCAGGAATAGCGTAAAATCCACCCACACGCAGGGAAAAGCGGAATAAGCCTATTTCGGGCGTAAAACGAAAGGATGGGTAAATCATGGGAGATTTACAGAACACCTCGGCAGAGGGAACACAGACAGGCACAGAGGGAATGCAGCAGAATGGTAAGACATTTACTCAGGACGATGTGAACCGAATTGTGCAAGAAAGACTTGCAAAAGAAAAAAGCAAGACACAGACCGCAGATGAAAATGATGCGAGAATGGCAGAACTTGACAAGAGAGAAGCCGAACTGAAAGCGAAAGAACAGAGATTTACAGTATTAAGCGCAGTGCGTGAAGCTGGTTATCCGGACGAACTGGCGGACGTGATCCGGGGCGATAATGAAAATGATCTGAAAAAATCGCTTGAAACCATTAACAAAATTATTGAAGAAAGAACCCCGCGTGGCTGGAGTAAGGAATTGGAAGATAAGCGGTCAAGGATTGTATTTACTGCACCGATTCATTCATTACCCAATGATACCGGCATCCGGTCAGCTATGGGGCTAAGAGGATAATAGTATGGCTATTAATTTAGTAACGCAGTTTCAGCCTTATGTGGATGAAATTTTTGCAAAAGAGAGTAAGAAAGAGCTTGTAACCAATCAGGATTTTAATTGGACAGGTGCACACACGATCAAGGTATATAAAATCAGTACCGGAACAATGAATGATTACGACAGAGCAGGAACAGGAAGTGGAGCAAAAGGCAGCCGTTACGGAGCAGTGCAGAGCCTTGACGCAACAACAGAAGAATTCACTTTGAAGAATGATAGATCATTCACGTTCGCGATCGATAAACTTGATACAGACGAGACAGCACAGCAGCTTGCTGGAGCATCTGCCCTTGCAAGACAGCAGAGAGAAGTTGTTATACCTGAGGTTGATTCTTATGTGTATGGAGTTATTGCAGCAGGCGCAGGAACAAAACCGGCAGCAGTGGCACTTACCCCGGAAAACATCTATGACGAGATCACAAAGGCAACAAATGCCCTTGATAATGCAGAAGTGCCAGACGAGGGGCGTTTTATTATCGTATCGCCGGATGTATACCGCATTATGAAAAAGTCAAAAGATATCGTGATGGAAACCGACGTGGATACACAGTTGCGAAAACAGGGCGTTGTTTCCAATCTGGACGGTGCATCAGTTATCAAGGTACCGTCTACGAGACTACCGGAGAATTGCGGCTTTATCATGTGTCATCCATGTGCTACAGTGGCACCTACTAAGCTGGAGGACTACAAGATCCATCAGGATCCGCCGGGAATCAGTGGATCACTTGTTGAGGGACGCATCTGTTATGATGCGTTTGTACTGGATAATAAAAAGACAGCAATATATTATCAGGAGCTTGCAAAAGCCTAAATGAGTTATTAATCAGGAGCACGCGCCTGGTTGATATAGTAACCTGCCGGAGTGATCCGGCGTAACCTTAAATTTAAGCTGCATATTTATGGTATACATTACCATTGCCCCGCATTGGCTGTCTGGTCGGTGTGGGGTATTTTCTTATGAGGTACGACAATGAGCAATGAAGAACTGGTTGCCCGGATAAAGGCGGGAATAGATACGGCTGATAACATGCTTTTACTATGGGAACAGAATAAGGGGATGATTTGCAAGATAGCACGTAAATACAGTGCATATGCTGATATAGAGGATTTACAGCAGGAAGGCTATCTTGCATTATATCCGGCAATAGACGGATTCAATCAGGATAACGGGAATAAATTCTTATCTTATGCCACGGCTGTGATAGAGCAGAGAATCAGGCGGTATATATATAGTAACAGCAGTACCGTGAGGATTCCGGAACAGGAACGCATGAAAATGTACGAATATAAGAAAATGGTCAATGCATTTGAAACGTATCTTGGCAGAAAGCCCACACGGCAGGAAATAAGCAGTAATATTGGTTTATCTGATAAAGTGATAAGGGAACTTGAAAAGACTGTCAGAATGGGTCAGATAGCAAGACTTGACACACCGTTGATAGATGATAGCGGCACCAATACACTGATTGACATGATACCGGATGAAAGAGATTCTATATCAGATGTGACAGATAGTATGTATCAGGAAGAGTTAAAGGCTGTGATCTGGAATCTTGTTGACAATCTCCCGGAGGAGCAAAGTGCAGTCATACATCAGAGATACGAACAGGGTAAGAATGTAAATGAGATTTACGGTGTGACGTGGAATAGAGCGGCATATCTTGAACAGAACGCATTGAGAGCCTTAAGAAGTGGAAAGAACGGCAGAGTGTTGCGCCCGTTTCTATATGATGAATTATATAACAAAGGGTTGCATGGATCAGGAGTTGAGCAGTTCAACCGTACCTGGACAAGCAGCACGGAACGGGTTGCACTGGGATTGCAGTAGGTTGTAGTGATACTAAAATGATACTAAAAATTAAAAAAACGAAAGAAAATAAGGGCAGAATAAGCCTAAATTGTATTAGAAGCGTTGAAAAATAGCATGAAAATGATGAGAAAAACACAAAAGGCTATAGTATTGAAAACTAGATGACAAGATATAAATGAAGAAAAAATAATTCAATATGGGTTTTATTACATGAAATATTTATGTTATAGTATAAGAACAAGCAATGAAAGAAAAGGAAAATATAACCATGAGTATATATGATACGTTGAATGAACAGCAGAGAGAAGCGGTATATCAGACGGAAGGTCCGGTACTGATCTTAGCCGGGGCTGGCTCCGGTAAAACACGTGTGCTGACACACCGCACTGCTTATTTAATCGAAGAAAAGGGTGTCAATCCTTACCATATCATGGCGATCACTTTTACCAACAAAGCGGCGGGAGAGATGCGGGAGCGAATTGATAAAATTGTCGGATTTGGCTCGGAGAGCATCTGGGTAGCGACCTTCCATTCAAGTTGTGTGAGAATTTTGCGCCGTCATATCGACCGGATCGGATTTGACACCAATTTTACGATTTATGATGCGGATGATTCAAAATCACTGATGAAGGATATATGCAAGCGTTTAGAGATTGATACCAAGATTTATAAAGAAAAAAGTTTTTTGGCAGCGATTTCATCGGCAAAAGATGAACTGATCACACCGACAGAGCTGATGCAGCGTGCACTGACATCTTCCGATTATGCAAAGCGTAAACAGGCGGAGGTATACCGGGAATATCAGGAGGCGTTACATAAGAATAATGCGCTGGATTTTGATGATCTGATCATGAAGACGGTGGAACTTTTGCAGTCTGATCCGGAGGTAAAAAATTATTATCAGGAACGTTTTCATTATATTATGGTGGACGAGTATCAGGATACGAATACGGCACAGTTTGAGCTGATCCGTCTTTTGGCAGGCAAATATCAGAATCTTTGTGTGGTGGGTGATGATGATCAGTCTATTTATAAGTTCCGTGGAGCAAATATTTATAATATATTAAATTTTGAAAAACATTTTCCGGATGCAAAGACGATCAAGTTAGAGCAGAATTACCGGTCTACGCAGAATATTTTAAATGCTGCAAACAGTGTGATCGCAAACAATGTCGGCAGAAAGTCAAAGACACTCTGGACTGCAAATGATGAGGGAAAGAAGATTGACTTTGAACAGTTTAATACCGGCTATGAGGAAGCAGATTATATTGCGCGTGATATTGCAGGCGGGGTAAGAAACGGAGATTACCATTATGGGGATTATGCTGTTTTGTACCGGACGAATGCGCAGTCGCGTCTGTTTGAGGAGCGTTTTATTGTATCAAACATTCCATATAAGATCGTTGGCGGTGTAAATTTCTATGCGAGAAAAGAAGTGAAAGATCTGCTCGCTTATTTAAAGACGATCGACAATGCGCGCGATGATTTGGCGGTGCGCCGTATTTTAAATGTTCCGAAACGCGGTATCGGCGCAACAACCGTAAACCGTGTGTCTGATTATGCGGAGTCATACGATATCAGTTTTTACGATGCCTTAAAGCGTGCGGACGAGATTCCTTCGATTGGAAAAGCAGCGTCAAAGGTAAAACCGTTTGTAAATCTGATCCAGGTATTCCGCAGTAAGCTGGAATTTATCAGCATTTCCGATCTTCTCCGGGAAGTGATTGAGGAAACCGGATATGTCAAAGAGCTTGAAGCGGAAGGTACGGATGAGGCAGAAGCGAGGATCGAGAATATCGACGAGCTCTTAAGTAAAGTTGTGAGTTACGAGGAAAGCGAAGAACATCCGACACTGAGTGGCTTTTTAGAAGAAGTAGCACTGGTGGCAGACATTGACAGTCTGGAAGATGACAGCGATTATGTTGTATTAATGACTCTGCACAGCGCAAAAGGACTTGAATTCCCGAAAGTGTATTTAGCAGGTATGGAGGATGGTCTGTTCCCAAGTTATATGTCGATCACATCGGATGATTCGAGTGAGCAGTTAGAGGAAGAACGCCGTCTTGCCTATGTGGGTATCACCCGTGCCATGAAAGAGCTGACGATCACCTGTGCAAAGCAGAGAATGATCCGTGGGGAGACACAGTACAATAAAGTTTCCCGTTTTGTCAAAGAGATACCGCTGGAGCTTTTAGAAGGAAAAGCCCCCGTTGTTTCGCGAAAAGAATCAGATTCTTCGATTGAAAATACATGGAATGTGAAACCAAAGCGCATGACGATGAGACAGCAGCCTTCCGGACAGAGCATGCAGGCGCGTGCATTTGCCTCTGTTCATACGAAAGAAGAAAAGCTGCCGTATGATATTGCAGACCGTGTTTTACATACGCGGTTTGGAGAAGGAACGGTGGTTGCCATTGTTGAAGGTGGGAGAGATTATGAGGTTACAGTCCAGTTTGACACGGTGGGAATTAAAAAAATGTTTGCTTCTTTTGCAAAATTAAAAAAGTTATAAAATCGTTTAATTTATAAATTTTTTATAGGCGAAATGGGAAACATATGATATAATAAACATATGCAATAAGCAGTGCGGAATTATTTGTTTTCTGAACAAGTACTGCAATACGGGAATAATATGTATCATATGACTGTAAGATGCAGCAGTCTGAAAATAGAAGGAGGAGAGCCCCATGAACAAGATGGATGATTTAAAAGATTTAGTTAACATTTCAAAATTAAATGAACTGCTGAACAAAAAAGAAGCAGAGGAAGAGAAGAAAGCTTCCAAAGTTGTCTGGGTATTCGCAATTATCGGAATCATTGCCGCAGTTGCAGCAGCAGTTTACGGAATCTATCGTTTCTTCGCACCGGACTATTTAGAGGATTTCGAAGACGACTTCGAAGATGATTTTGATGATGATTTCTTCGAGGACGAAGAAGATGACGACAAAGCAGAAGAGCCGGCAGAGGACAAAACAGAAGAGTAAGAAATATCTTTAAGGGGCTGCAGTGTTGCAGCCCTTTTTAAATTCATAGGAAAAGAGAAAGGAACTGGTTATGAAAAAAGGGCAGATCGTAGAAGGAGTCATTGAACGGGTGGATTTCCCGAACAAAGGAATTTTAAGAGCGGAAGATGGCACGCGTGTCATTGTAAAAAATGCGATCATGGGACAGAAAGTATCAGCAGCTGTTAATAAGGTCAGAAAAGGAAAATGTGAGGGACGCCTGCTCGAGGTGTTGGAAAAATCTGCACTGGAACTGCCGGAACCGGGATGTGTTCATTATGGTATCTGCGGCGGCTGTACATTCCAGAGCCTTCCGTATGAAGAACAGCTTTCCATGAAGGAGCAGCAGGTAAAAGATCTGATCGATGCGGTCATCACCGAGGAAAATAAGGGATATGAGTTTTTACCGATCAAGGCGAGCCCAAGACCGAAGGCATACCGCAACAAGATGGAGTTTTCATTTGGAGATGAATATAAGGATGGTCCGTTGGCACTTGGAATGCACAAACGCGGCAGTTTTTATGATATCGTAAATGTAGGAGAGTGCCAGATCGTAGACGAAGATTTCCGTCGCGTGCTTAAGATCACGTTGGAATATTTTAAGGAAAAACAGATTCCATTTTATCATAAACTCCGTCACACCGGGTACCTCCGTCATTTTCTTGTGAGAAAAGCAGCAAAAACAGGAGAGATTTTAGTTGACCTTGTGACAACTACACAGATGGAGGAACTTAGTGGGGAAAATGAAAGTGCATTATTAGAAGGCTGGGTGAAAAAACTTTGTGAGGAAAAATATGACGGTGTGCTAAAAGGAATCCTTCATACAAAAAATGACAGCGTTGCCGATACGATCAAAAATGAGGGGACAGATATTTTATTTGGACAGGACTTCTTTTATGAGGAACTGCTTGGTCTGAAGTTTAAGATCACACCGTTTTCCTTTTTCCAGACCAATTCCCTTGGCGCAGAAGTGCTTTATCAGACGGCGCGAGAATTTATCGGAGATGCGCTCGATGATGAGGCGAGCCAGACGGTATTTGACCTGTATTCCGGAACCGGAACGATCGCACAGATCTTATCTCCGGTTGCAAAGAAAGTGATCGGTGTGGAAATCGTGGAGGAAGCAGTTGTGGCCGCAAGGGAAAATGCTGCCTTAAACGGACTTACCAACTGTGAATTTATCGCGGGAGATGTATTAAAAGTCATTGACACGATCGAAGAAAAACCGGATTACATCGTACTTGATCCGCCAAGAGACGGGATCCACCCGAAAGCACTTGAGAAGATCATCCGCTATAATGTGCCGCAGATGGTTTATATTTCCTGTAAACCGACCAGTTTAGCGAGAGATCTTGAGGTGCTGCAGGCGAGAGGATATAAGGTGAAGAAAGTGCAGTGCGTGGATATGTTCCCTGCGACGGGAAATTGTGAGACGGTGTGCTTATTATCAAAATAGAATAAATTTGCACTATTTTAAGAATTTATATTATTTTGCTTTCTTTCTTTTCATTCCTTTTTCCCATGTGATTTAGATGGTATAATGTGCGTAAGCAATGAGCAGTGCCACATGAGAGTAAAATAAAAAATGGCTGCTTGCAGACGCTTTTTTGTTTTATTCTCATGTGATAGGGTGATGCTAGGTGCCGGTGGCACCTGTTTAGCACGGACCGAAGTGGAATGTAGATGCCCGTCAGTCCGGAAAATCTCTGATTTTCCGGATATGCACTGTGGAGTTTAATTAACACCACATCACATGGGGAGAAGGATATATGATTCGGGTTTTGATCGTTGATGATGAATATATTATGCGGCAGGGATTAAAATATATGATCCACTGGGAGCAGGAAGGCTATGAAATTGTCGGGGAAGCGACCAATGGAAATGAAGCGCTGCGGCTTACAGAAGAGTTAAAGCCGCATATTATCATCAGCGATATTGTGATGTCTGTGATGGATGGAGTTGCATTTACGGAGATGGTGCATAAGATTTATCCGGATATTGCCATCATTATTTTAAGCGGATATGATAAGTTTGAATATGTGAAAAAAACGCTGACAAATGGTGCCATAGATTATATTTTAAAACCGACATTGAATGAGGAAGAACTGTTAAACGTATTAGAGAAAGCTGCGCAGAAAATTCCGGGTTATAAAAGGAAAGAAAAGAGTGAAGGAATCAATTATGCTGCGGAGATGGAGCGTTATCTGATCGGGATGTCACAGGAATTAGATGAGGTGGCTTTCAGCCAGATTTTTCCATATTCCCATTTTCATATTTTCGGGATGCGGATCAAAAATGAGAATGAGATTCCACCGAATGTATCTGAACTCCTGTATCAGAAAATAAAAAAGGATGTCGCTGATTTTGAAGCTGCCAATGGAATGGTCATGATCCTGCAGGAAGAACTGGTCATTGTAGTAATGTGTGCGAAACCGGCAAATGATGCGCAGATGATCCGTTTTTTTGAACAGATGACAGCGGAGTTAGCGGTACTTTCTGAATATATTCTTGGAGTGTGCAGCAGGGCGTTTGATGGAATGAGACTAATCAGGCAGTATTATCAGCAGGATATTTTAGCATATGCAGATAAGGTATTTTATTATAAAGACCTTAAATTTATTCTGGCAGATGAAATGACGGAAAAAGAAAGGATACCTGCTGTAAAATTTGATTTTTTTAAGTATAATAAATTTTTATCCATGAAGGAGTATGGGGAAGCACTGCGTCTGCTTGAGGAATATAATACAAAGGCATTGCAGAGTGAAATTGATATTGCATCGCTGAAAAACCAGATTAAAAACATGGTCTATTATTTATTAGATCAGCTTGATCTGACAGAAGAACAGAAAGATGCAGAGCGGTATGAGTATTTCAGGGAGATTTCGATGGCGCATTACGAGCAGGATTATAAAGAAGTGATGCGTCAGATATTGGAAAAAATCACTGCACAGATCGGAGTTACACAGAAAACTGTAGATGACAGGATTCCAAGGATGTTAGCTTTTATTGAAAAAAATTATGAGCAGGATTTAAGACTTGAGGATATGGCAGAAGAGTTTAATTTTAATTATCATTATCTTTCGGCGTATTTTCATCAGCATATGAAGGAAGGGTTCAGTGATTATCTAAATGAGATCCGGACGGCTAAAGCATGTGAGCTACTGGAGAATACAGATCTGTCAATTGCCCAGATCAGCGAAAAGGTAGGATATTCGGAGCACAGCTATTTTTGCAGGGTATTTAAAAAAGTTACGGGAAAGACACCGTCAGTCTATCGAAGGAAGAATCATGGATAAGATAAAAAGCCGTTTTAATAGTTTTTCAGGAAAGATCACACTGATCGTAATGCTTGGGATCAGCCTGATCGCCGTTACCGTCAGTTTTGTAGTGCTTGTTATGTCGAGGCAGGTTTTTACAAAAAATTACGGGGATTCCCAGGAAAAGGTTTTTGAACAGATCGAAAAAGAATTTAATGATTTTCATGATCATATCCAGAATGTTTTTGATGCGATAGATTCAAGCTGGGCATTCCGGCTTTATTTTAATGAAACGTCGGAACTCGATAATACGCAGACATTTCAGAATGTTTACCAGATGGAGCAGGATTTAGAGAAGAGTAAATCTGCAGATATGGAGCGGCTGAACATTCTTGTTGTTGGGTATAATGGTAAACATTATCTGTCGCGAACGGAAAATATCTGCGTTACAGATCAGGAAATCTTACAATCAGAACCGGCCAAAAAAGCATTAAGTGATCCGGATGTCATCCATTATACTTACACTGGTCAGGCTTATACGACCACATCGAGAAATGCTGATACACTGATCATTTCAAAAGCCCTGTATTATCATGAAAGCAGGGAAGTTTATGCGATTGCTTTTGTGACGCTTACGATGGAGGAGTTAAAGCAGTATTACAATTATTTTGTATCAGATACAACGTCCTTTTATCTTGTGGATGACCATGAAATCGTTCTATGCAGCGACAGACCGGGCATCACAGGGACGCATTTACAGGAAGAATGGTTTGAAAAAATTAAAAATGCGGATGAACTGCGTATGGAATTAAAGCAGGACAGTACCGTGTATACTTTGATGAAACGGATACTGCCATATCAGAAGTGTGCGATTTATGCGCTGATCGATAATGATGTGGCGTTGCAGGATCTTTATAATATGCCGTTTCTGATCGCAAGCTGCAGTGCAATAGGAATCTTTATTCTGATGGCATGTCTGTTTTATACGCATAAGACCATGCGGCCGTTAGCAAAGCTGATCGGAAAAATGTCTGCGATCCGGGAAGGGAATTTTTCAGAATATATGACAGTGGAGGGAACTACGGAAGTGCAGGAGTTAGCTTCCACCTATAATTATATGTTAGATGATCTGAAACATTATGTGGATGAACTGGTGCAGACGCAGAAAAAGCAGAGACAGGCGGAGATCAGTGCATTGCAGATGCAGATCAATCCGCATTATATTTATAATACGCTTGCAAGCATCAAATGGCTGGTATATCAGAATGATACAGCAAAAACGGTACGGACGATCGATGCGTTTATCAGTCTTTTGCGTAATACGATCAGTAACTCGGATGAATTTATTCCGGTGAGACAGGAAATGATCAATATCCAGAATTATATCCTGATCAACCAGACGAGATATGGGGACAGTATACAGGTAGAATATTATGTTTCGAGAGTATGTGAGGAATATCTTCTGCCGAAAATGATCTTACAGCCTTTCATTGAAAATACATTTTTCCACGCGTATCCGGAAGGCAGATGCGGAACGATTCAGATCGTGGTAAAACAGAAAGAGGAAAAATTAGAGATCCAGATCATTGATGATGGTGTCGGAATGACGAAGGAAAAAGTTTTAAAAATTATGAATGAACCAACCGGAAAAGAGCATTATTCCGGAATCGGAGTCCACAATGTGCAGGAACGGTTAAAACTTCTATATGGAGACGACTATGGGATCAATATTTTCAGTGAAGAACAAAAGGGAACGACGGTGGTGATCGTTTTACCGGTGAGTTATAAGACGGGGACGGATGAAAAATGAAAAGAGCAGGATTTGGCATTATAATGGGCTTGATTTTAGCTATGTTATGTGGCTGCGGACAACGGCAGAGCGTGAGCGCAGAAAAGGAAACAGACAGGATCGTAATCTGGACATGGGATGATACTTTTAATGTAAAAGCTGCAAAACTTGCGGCGAAAGAATATAAAAAAACACATAAAGATATTCAGATCATAGTAGAGACAAAAGAGAGAGAAGAAATCTTAGCAGATACCAAAAACCTGATCGCATCCAAGATGTATCAGGAACTCCCCGATGTGATCATGATCGAAGATTATGATATCCAGGATGTGCTATCACAATACGAGGATGAGTTTGTAGATCTTACAGACAAAGTTGATTATGACAGATATACGGATTATAAAAGTAAGCTCTGTTCCAAGGGAGACAGATTTTATGGAATCCCATTTGACAGCGGAACAGCAGCACTTTTTTACAGGCTCGATATTTTAGAGCAGGCGGGTTATACCGAGTCAGATATGCAGGATCTTACCTGGGAACGATACATAGAGATCGGAGAGGATGTCTATCAAAAGCTCGGAATCCCGATGCTGACATTAGATCCGACAGATTCGCCACTGCTTCGTATCATCATGCAGAGTGGCGGGCACTGGTATGTGGATGAAAACAATCATGCGGATATTGAGGATAATGAGTATTTAAAAGCAGGACTTCACACATATCAGCAATTACTAAAAAGAAATGTCGGCGTGAGCGTCAATGGTTGGAATGAATTTATTTCTGCTTTTCAGAATGGAAGCGTTGCAAGTGTGATCAGTGGAGGCTGGATCGTTTCAAGCATAAAAAGTGTGGAGGAACAAAGCGGTCTCTGGAGAGTTGTGCCAATCCCGGTGTATGATGGAGAGATAAAGACGGTGGCGGCATCAAATGTCGGTGGAAGTGCATGGTATGTGTTGAAAAATGCAAAAAATCCGGATGCAGCAGTGGATTTTCTGGTGGAAATGTTTGAAAAAGACTCTGACTTTATGAATGAGCTGATCGGAGAAATTGGTCTGCTTCCGGCGGTAAAAGACATGTCAGGGTACGAAAATTATCTTGCAAAAGATGAGTTTTTCGGAGGTCAGCAGGTTACAAAGATTTTGACAGATCTGTCTGGGAATATTATAACTGTGAATTATGGAAGTAAAACATATGAGATAGAGGCGATCGTGGAAGATGAGTTTAATAATTCCCTGACGCCGGATGATCTGTCAGATTGTCTTTCGAATATACAGGTAAAAGCAGCAGCGGTGGTTCGTGAATGAACCGCCGTTTTTTGTTATGTAATTGGAAAATTTGTTGAAATTCCCAATTACATAACAAAACCTCCGGGCAGGATGTTTCAAAAAACAAATTAATGCAAATTTCTAAAAATAGTCCTACTGAATCAAATAACATCCCAAAATATGAAAAATTAAGGTAAAGATAGTCCTAAAGAAAATGGCTCTTATGATGGTATGATTTACCTGTAACAAAGATAAGCAGCCAGAAAGAAAAGCTTATCAAAATGTTTAATATGGAGGGTTACAGGATGAAAAAGAAAGTAATGACTATGGTATTAGCAGCGTCTATGCTGCTTGGAATGGCAGGATGCGGAAGTTCATCTGCAAATGACAGTGCAGCAGCAAATGGAAACACAGCAGGAGGGGATCAGGCTGTGGCAGGAACAGAGAAAAATGATGCGTCAGGTAATGCAGAAGGTGGTTCACAAGAGGGAACACTTACTGTCTGGTGCTGGGATTCATTTAACGTAGATGCAATGAAGGAAGCCGGAAAACTGTATCAGAAAGATCATCCGGATGTAAATATTAATGTGGTCGAGACAGTATCTTCCGATATCCAGACACTGGTTCAAACCTATGCAATGAGCGGTGAGCTGGATGCGCTTCCTGATATTTTCTTAATGGACGATCAGGTATTTGCAAAATATCTTCAGAATTATCCGGATGTGTTTGCAGATCTGACAGATTCCGGAATTGCGTTTGCTGACTTTGCAGAAGCAAAAGTTGCCAATTCCGTAAAGGATGGAAAAAATTATGGTGTTCCATATGACAGCAATACGGTCATTGCCTGCTACAGAACAGATTACTTAGATCAGGCAGGATATACGATCGATGATCTGACAGATATTACATGGGACAGATTCATTGAGATCGGAAAAGATGTGCTCGATAAGACAGGAATGCCAATGCTTACCAATGTGCAGGGCGAGCCTGATTTATTAAATATGATCTTACAGTCTGCAGGAATTTCTGTATTTGATGAGGAAGGAAAGATTTCTCTTGTCAATAATGATGGATTAAAAGAAGCCATGAATGTATATATGGATCTGATTAATGCAGGTATTTTGCAGGAACAGACAGACTGGTCCGGTTATCAGGGCTCTATCAATAATGGTACTGTAGTTGGAACAATCAATGGTTCCTGGATCTGTGCAACGATCACGTCCACAGATCAGGCAGAACAGGAAGGAAACTGGGCTGTTACAAATATGCCAAAATTAAATGATTATCCGGGTGCAACAAATTACTCTGCACAGGGTGGTTCTACATGGGCAATTTCTTCCTCCAGCAAAAATTATGATCTGGCAGTAGATTTCTTTAAAACAACATGGGCAGGAAGCACCGAATTTTACGATAACATTCTTTCACAGTTAGGTGCGATCGCAACCTATCTTCCGGCAGCAGACAGTGATGCTTACAATCAGGTTTCTGATTACTTTGGCGGAGAGGCAATTTACTCTAAGATCGTATCTTACGGAAGCAATATTCCTACAATCAACAAAGGTATTTACTGGTCTGAGGAAAAAGAAGCTCTTGGAACAGCTTTGACAAACGTATTGAATGGTTCAAGTGATCTTGACAGTGCGATCGAAGAGGCACAGGCAACGATCGAGTTTAACATTGGTCAGTAAAAAAGTATAGATCAATCCTCCCTGTATTTATACTTTTTGAAAAATAATAAACTGCGCGCCTGGCGGGCAAAAGGGAAAGCTGCCGCAAAAGGATATCTTATGTGGCAGCTTTCTCTGTCAAAACAAATAGTTCAGGAATGGGGATCAGTGTGAAAAATATATTTTTCACACGCAAGATTTGTGCTTACGCACAAACTTGAGATGCGCTGAAGAGCAGCGCAGAAATGGGGAATAATATGAAAGCGAAAAAAAGAGTCAGTTTATATAAAAAACAAAGTGTTACAGGATGGGCTTTCCTGCTGCCGGCGACATTGCTGATATTTGCAATGAATTTTTATCCAATGCTTCAGGCGTTTATTTTGTCATTTAAAACAGGAATTGGCAACAATCAGACATGGGGCGGTCTTAGCAATTATGCGCGATTGTTAAAAGACGGCGTATTCCGTACTGCAATTACAAACAATTTCTTTTATCTGATTATTCAGGTGCCGGTAATGCTGATTCTTGCAATTTTTCTGGCATGTCTTTTAAATAAAAAGGATCTGCGGGGAAAAGGAATTTACCGGACAATGATTTTCTTACCGTGCTGTACAGCACTGGTATCTTATTCGATCATTTTTAAAACATTATTTGCCTATGATGGTTATATCAACACGGTTTTACTGAAATTAGGGCTGATCGGCGAGCGCATCAACTGGCTTGGCGATGTCCATACAGCAAAAGCAATCATTATTCTTGCACTGATCTGGCGCTGGACGGGATACAATATGGTATTTTATTTAGCCGGTCTGCAGAATATCGATGATTCATTATATGAAGCGGCGAAAATTGACGGAGCAAGTCCATTTGCAATTTTCAGAAAGATTACGATTCCGCTTCTTCGACCAACGATTTTACTTACAACAATTATGTCGATCAATGGTACATTACAGTTATTTGATGAGTCTGTCAATTTAACAGGCGGCGGTCCTGCAAACTCAACACTGACAATGTCCCATTACATATATAAAGCAAGTTTTGAATATAATCCACAATTCGGATACGCAGCGGCAATGTCGTATGTGATCTTTATTATGGTAGCAATATTATCCTTTGTTCAGATGAAAGTAGGTGACAAGCGATGAAAGGAAAATTTAAAAATGCAGGCACACATATCATATTGATCATAGCTTCGTTTATATCCGTATTTCCACTTTACTGGATGATCGCGGCTGCAACAAACAACAGTACAGACGTTCTTGGTGGAAAACTGAGTCTTGGAACAAATTTTATCCAGAACCTGATGAAACTGACTGAAATGCAGAATGTATCAAGAGCGTTTTGTAATTCACTGTTTTATTCAACGATCCTTAGTGTATTATCTTTATTTATCTGCTCGATCGCAGGATATGGATTTGAGATTTACCACGATAAGGCAAAAGATACACTGATGAATATTTTACTTCTTGCGATGATGGTTCCGTTTGCAGCAACTTTAATCCCGTTATTTAAGCTGTTTTCCGGTATGGGCTTATCAAGTACCTGGATCGCATATGTCCTGCCGACGATTTCCACACCGTTTTTGATCATGTTGTTCCGGCAGAGTGCGAGATCATTTCCGATGGAAATCATTGAGGCGGCAAGAATTGATGGCTTAAGTGAATTTAAAATCTTCCTTACCATTTTTATGCCGACTATGAAATCCACCTATGCTGCAGCACTTACCGTAACTTTCATGAATGCATGGAACAATTACCTTTGGCCGAAAGTTATCATGATGTCAGATACATCACAGACGATGCCGATGTTAGTGGCAAATCTTTCCGTGGGTTACAGTATTGACTACGGCGTACTGATGCTTGGTGTGCTGATCTGTTCTTTGCCGACTGGAATTTTGTTCCTTGTGCTGCAGAAGAGTTTTGCAAATGGAATCGTGGGTGCGGTGAAAGGATAATATTTCCGGATAGCGATGTATAAAAAAGAATCTTGTTTAGGCAGGGTTCTTTTTTTATGCATAGGATTCGGGTGTCAAAAGGTGGCTCTTAAATTTTTGATTGGCAAATTGCACAAAGCAGTGCCTATTTTGTTCCGTTGTCCGAAAATAAGAAAATAAAAGCATAAAAAGTTTGAAAATCAGGGGGAAAAATATTAGAATTATTAGGTAATAAGACCGTATGATAAGGTGAGTGCAGATCACGGTCAGAGAATGTTGCATCATAATAAAATAATAAAAAATGACAGGAGTATTTATGGATTTCAAATATAAAACAGCTACACAGGAAGATATAGATATTTTAGTTACAACAAGAATCGAAGTTTTAAGAGCTGCGAATAAGTTGGATGATCAGACAGATATGTCAGAAGTTACGGTACAGTCAAGAGATTATTATGAAAAAGCCTTAAGAGATGGCAGTCATACTGCAATTTTAGTCTACGATAAAGATCAGATCGTTGGTGCGGGCGGTATCAGTTATTTTAAGGTTATGCCTACTTATCATAACCAGACAGGAAAGAAAGCGTATATTATGAATATGTATACAAATCCGGCGTACCGGAGAAAAGGGATTGCTTATCACACACTGGAAATTCTGGTGGCGGATGCAAAGAACAAAGGAATTGATGCGATTTCTTTGGAGGCGACTGAGATGGGACGACCATTGTATGAAGAGTTCGGATTTGTGGGGATGAAAGATGAGATGGAGCTGAAGTGAGAATGGCATACAATAGATGTGAATATTGTGTTTAGGATTTGTTTATAAAACGCGCCTTTTGTATTTATATTTTAACGTTATCATGATGTAATCATAACAAGAGGTGTTTTTTATGATGATAAAACAGAGGATTTTCCGGACAAATTCACTTATGGTACTGTTTTCCCTTGTCATCCTGCTTTTGATCGGTGGAAGTATGATAAGTATTTTTAAAGACCGGTTTTTGGGGTGGTATAGTGATAATTCCAAAATAGCAGAGAATTATGTGGATGCGTATCAGAAGATAGAAAATATGGATTTTTCTGCTGGGGACTGGGAGCAGTATGCGAAGGCGGTGCAGCCATATGATTTTCGTCTGATCGTGCGGAATGAAAATGGAAAAGAACTTTATTATAATGTCCGGCATGACGAGGAAGAGGAACCCTTATATGATAAAGAAAAAGAAGGGAGATAATGGTAACTGCGGTATAAGGAAATAGAAAAAAATAAAGAAATAAATGCATATCTGACAAAAGGAAATGCGAATCTTGGACAGCTTGGATTTACCGATCATTCACAGGCACATTGCGTGCAGGTTGCTCATCAGGCAGGAAAAATTTTAAAACGGTTTGGATATTCCGAACATGAGATTGAACTTGCTAAAATTGCCGGATATATGCATGATATTGGAAATGCAATTAACAGAACACATCATGCAGAATATGGAGCGCTTCTCGCAAACGAACTTCTGAAAGATACGGATATGACACTGGAGGACCGGATAACGGTTGTATCAGCCATTGGTAATCATGATGAGTCAACGGGGAGTCCGGTAGATGTGATATCTGCAGCACTTATTATAGCAGATAAAACAGATGTCAGAAGAAGCCGTGTGCGACAAAAAGAAAGATCTGCTTTCGATATTCATGACAGGGTAAATTATGCGGTTACGGATTCAAAATTAAAGATTGCGGAAGATAAATCTGTGATTGCGCTGAATCTTCAGATTGATGAAAATATCTGTTCTATGTATGACTATTTTGAAATCTTTCTTGAGCGTATGATGTTTTGCAGAAAATCAGCGGAAATATTAGGTACGGCTTTTAAGCTGACAGCAAATGGACGTAAGGTTCTATAGAGAAATAATCTATGTATATATGATTAATTTTTCGCATATTCTGCCAGCAGTCCCTCAATCTGCAGATTGATATTTTCCGGGAATGTCCCTGCATTGTCATGTGGGATTTTTATCAGAAAGTCAAGATTTTTATATGTCCCGGCAGGGAGGTTTCTTTTTCTGTCCTGTGTGGCTGAAATTTCAATCTTTACCTGTGCGCGTTTCTGCTCAAACAGCGGAATGATAATATAATACAGACGGTCATCCCGAAACGATACATATCCGGCATTTTTGCCGGATTTTGTTGTTAAAAAGAGCCTGTGATCCCGGATACATGATGGATATAAAGTCATGCCGGAGCGAAGCACAGGTGCATCCGC
>ERZ791734.1008-NODE-1008-length-29582-cov-14.438514_pt1 | contig 29582 bp, 21 predicted proteins | sample MGYA00509953_ERZ791734 | MGnify/ENA primary metagenome ERZ791734 (study PRJEB30046, sample SAMN00792038) | human gut metagenome | study: EMG produced TPA metagenomics assembly of the A metagenome-wide association study of gut microbiota in type 2...
GATTTCTCAGGCAAAATTGATATTTTATTTTCCGGACATAAGAAATATTATGGGCGAATTACCATCCTTGGTATGGGAAGTCTTAGTTATATACTGAAAAAGGTGCCGCACTGTCACCAGTGCGACACCCTCAAGTCAAAGTCACATAAGGAATGTAAAATTATTTAACCTTTACATTTACAGTAGCCTTCTTAGCACCAACCTTAACAGTCAGCTTGCTCTTTCCAGCCTTCTTTGCAGCCTTAACAGTGATAACAACTTTGCCCTTCTTAGCAACTGCAGACTTAACCTTTACAGCCTTCTTGTTAGAGGACTTAACCTTGATTGCGTCTGTTGTAGCCTTCTTGTTGTTCTTAGCCTTAACTGCTACAGTAATCTTCTTTGTCTTGTTCTTCTTAACTACTACAGTAGCCTTCTTAGCCTTAACCTTCTTTGCAGGATTCTTAACGAATACCTTGAGAACAGCCTTCTTAGAACCAGACTTAAGTGTTACCTTCGTAGATGTACCAGCCTTAGCCTTCTTAGGTACAGCGATCTTAACCTTCTTCTGACCCTTTACAAGAGTAGCCTTAGCAATCTTCTTGTTAGCAGACTTAACAGTTACCTTCTTAGCAGCATCTGCTGTAGCTACCTTCTTAACTGTGTAAGCAACCTTTGTGCTCTTACCGGCAGCAACTACTACTTTGCTCTTCTTGAACTTAATAGACTTTGTTGCCTTTGTTGTAGCAGCACCCTTAACTGTTACAAGAACCTTAGCGATCTCAGTGTTAGCAGATAATACGCTGACTGCTGCATCTGTACAAGCTACAGCACCCTTTGTAGCGGTAACTGTTACCTTGATTGCATCGCCGGATACAACAACTGCAGATGCAGAAGCAATGCTTGTAGCAAGCTTTGCGTCATACTTGCAGGCAAGTGCACCCTTTGTAGAAACTGCAACACCTGTTACTGTTGTAGAAGCGTTAACTGCCTTATCCTTTGCAGCAACGATAGAAAGCTTTGCTGTCTTAACAGCGGCTGCCTTCTTAGCATTGGAAGCATCAACTGCATTTACAGAGAATACACTTGTAAGTGCAAGTGCTCCAGCCAGAGCCAATGAAAGTACTTTCTTCATAGAAGTCTTCATGATCTTTTCCCCCTTATATTAGTGGTTTTTCTTTGATACATGCGGAATTTTAGCATGGCACCCCGCACAATTCAATAGACACAATGTACAAAAGATTCTTAACATTTTATTACATTCCCGTCATTTTAGCTAAGACAGCAAAAAGAAATAGTAATTTTGTCGAATAAACAAAATTACTATTTCTTTTCCATTGTGAGAAATGCTCATTTTCATGACACACTTCTGCCACACATTATATCGCGCCTATTATATTTAGAAGCTAAACTTTTCTTCGAAGTACTTTGGAAGATCCTCGATCTTAATACGCTCCTGCTCCATGGTATCACGGTCACGTACTGTTACAGCACCATCCTCCTCAGAATCAAAGTCATATGTGATACAGTAAGGAGTACCAATCTCATCCTGACGACGGTAACGCTTACCGATGTTACCTCTGTCATCGTATTCACAGTTGTACAGCTTAGACAATGTCTCGTAAATCTTGCCTGCCTGCTCGCCGAGCTTCTTGGATAATGGAAGCACACCAATCTTAACCGGTGCAATTGCCGGATGGAAATGCATGACAGTACGGACATCGCCGCCCTCAAGCTCTTCCTCATCGTATGCGCTGCACAAAAATGCCAGTGTCACACGGTCAGCACCCAGTGAAGGCTCGATAACATATGGGATATATTTCTCATTCTTGGCATCGTCGAAGTAGCTCATATCCTCACCGGAGGTCTCCGCATGGCGGCTCAGATCGTAATTGGTACGGTCTGCAATACCCCAAAGCTCGCCCCAGCCAAATGGGAACAGGAACTCGATATCAGAGGTTGCCTTACTATAGAAGGAAAGCTCCTCCTTGTCATGGTCACGAACACGCATCTCTTCCGGCTTAATGCCAAGCGTCTGCAGCCAATTGATACAAAAATCCTTCCAGTAAGCGAACCACTCAAGATCGGTATCCGGCTCGCAGAAGAACTCTAACTCCATCTGCTCGAACTCGCGGGTACGGAATGTGAAGTTACCCGGTGTGATCTCATTACGGAAAGACTTACCGATCTGTCCGATACCAAATGGGATCTTCTTTCTGGAGGTTCTCTGTACATTCTTAAAGTTGACGAAAATACCCTGAGCGGTCTCCGGACGAAGATATACAGTATTCTTCGCATCCTCTGTAACACCCTGGAATGTCTTAAACATCAGGTTGAACTGACGGATATCTGTAAAATTATGCTTTCCACAGGTCGGACATGGCACGCTGTGCTCAGAGATGAAATCCTGCATCTTCTCATTGCTCCATCCATCCACGCTGCCGTCAAGCTCAATGCTGTTCTCCTCAGCAAACTTCTCAATGAGCTGATCAGCACGGAAACGCTCATGACACTCCTTACAATCCATCAATGGATCGGAAAAACTTCCAAGATGACCGGATGCAACCCATGTCTGTGGGTTCATAAGAATTGCACAGTCAATGCCGACATTGTACTGGCTCTCACGAATAAACTTCTGCCACCATGCCTGCTTTACATTGTTCTTCAATTCTACACCGAGATTACCATAATCCCATGTGTTCGCAAGTCCGCCATAAATCTCAGATCCAGGATAGATAAAACCTCTTGCCTTTGCGAGTGCCTGAATCTTCTCCATTGTTTTTTCCATGATTATCCTCCATTCCATAGGTGTGTTCCTACTATTAAACTGTTTCTAAATATACCATTATCTTAGCGAGAATGCAAGTATACGGCTGTTTTCTGTATGGAACCATGTCCCTGCGAAACAATTTGCTATTTTCTAAAATCCGGTCATTTCCGATAACAATAAAAAGACGCCCGGAAATCTTCTGCATTGGATCTCCGGGTGTCTTCTATTATAATAGGTAATAAATTACATCGAAACCAATTAGATCAGGCTCTCATACAGAGCGGTGATATCCTCTACAGAGGTCTCCTTTGGATTGCCCGGACGACATGCATCGTCATAAGCAGACTGTGCAAGGAATGGGATATCCTCCTTCTTCACGATCTCCTTGAGATCTGCAGGAATTCCAACATCCTGAGACAGCTTTCGAACGGCATCAATGGCAGCCTTGCGGTACTCGTCCTGAGACATGTTCTCTGTGCCCTCTACGCCCATTGCCTGAGCAATATACTTATACTTGTCACCGGTAGCATCTGCGTTGTACTCCATAACGGTTGGCAGAATGATCGCATTTGCCACACCATGTGGTGTATCATAAAGAGCACCAAGAGGATGTGCCATGGAATGAACAATACCGAGACCAACATTGGAGAATCCCATACCGGCAACATACTGACCTAATGCCATGCCCTCTCTGCCTTCCGGTGTATTGTCAACCGCGCCTCTTAAGGAACGTGAAATGATCTCGATTGCTTTCAGATGGAACATATCAGAAAGCTCCCATGCACCGGCGGTAATATAACCCTCGATCGCATGTGTCAGTGCATCCATACCGGTTGCAGCTGTCAGTCCCTTTGGCATGCTTGCCATCATCTCCGGATCGATAAATGCAACGACCGGGATATCATGAGGATCTACGCAGACCATCTTACGATTCTTCTCTACATCCGTGATAACGTAGTTGATCGTAACCTCTGCTGCGGTACCGGCTGTCGTAGGTACTGCAAAGATCGGCATACTCTTATGCTTCGTATCAGCAACGCCCTCCAGGCTGCGAACATCTGCAAAATCCGGATTCTCCATGATAATACCAACGCCCTTAGCGGTATCCATAGAAGATCCACCACCGATCGCGATAATGTAATCAGCGCCTGCAGCCTTGCAAGCCGCAACACCTGTCTGTACATTCTCGATCGTTGGGTTTGGCTTAATATTGGAATATAACTCATATGCCAGTCCTGCGCCTTCCAGCACATCCAGAACCTTCTGTGTTACGCCAAACTTTACAAGATCTGGGTCAGAACATACAAATGCTTTCTTAAAAGCACGTCCCTTTGCCTCGTCTGCGATGCTCTTGATCGCTCCTGCTCCATGATAAGATGTCTCGTTCAATACAAATCTGTTTACCATAATAATTACTCTCCCTTTCTTAATATGAATGTTGCGCCGGCAGATATTCAAGCACAGCGGTATGTATCTGCCGGTCTGCGGTTCCATACCCCTCATACATTATATTATAGTAAACTTTCACAAAAAATGGAAGTCTTTTTCTGAATTTTCACAAAATTTGCACATATTTTATACTTATTTTTAAAAAGCTAAAAACAGTTCTTTGCTCTTTGATTCTTAACTAAAACAGGTGCCGATCAATGATCTGCACCTGATTGTTTATATGTATGTATTAATGTTCTGTCCTAAATACGGCTGCACGGAGGATTCCATCATCTTCACCATCTCCGCTCCCTGTTCCTTCCACGTATCCATCGTCTTGTCCAGCATCGCCGTGCTGACATCCGATGCAAGCTGGTTCTGCGACATTGCCACAGAAAGATTCGCAATACTTCCTACCATATCCATCGGGATCACCTCCATCTATCCGATTACTTATAGCTTTATAATAGCAGGGAAACCGCCAAATAGCAAGAAATTCTTACCGTTTTGTTTATTCTCTAAGACTTCCCATATCAAGGATGGAAATCCGCCCATAATATTTTTTATGTCCTAAAAATCAATGAGACATTTTGCCTCGAAAAACATATTTATCCGTGAGCTGTGACTAAAAAATTGACGCAGATCAGTAGGATTTCTGAAAAGACTTTGCTTTGCAATGCTTTGATAAATACGCATCCGTACGACTGAGCCCCATAGGTGGGCTCAGCTGTTTCGGACGGCACGCTCCCGCTACCACTGCACCACGCAGCGGTACATAACGCCCCAAGTACTAAAAAGATTATATAAATTTCTAAAACCTGGGGCGTAAGTACCGGCGGGTGCAAGTGCCTCTCGAAACATCCGAATCCCACCTTGGGGCGAATACGGAAGGATGTGTTTATCAAAAATCAAAGCAGCAAAGCAATTAGTCTTTTCGAAATCCGTAAGTGACAAGACAATTTTTTAGTCACAGTTCACGGATTTTTAATGCATTGGCAGGCAAAATGCCATTGCAAGCAACCGGACATAAGAAATATTATGGACATACATCAATTTGAGGTATGGGAAGTCTTAGTTATTCTTTAAAAATTCTTTTGAGACTGACACATTTTGTCATGATGAAATCCTATGATACAGCTACCAACCAACAAAACATGCCGGCTTTTCCAAAACAAAAGCCGATTACTGAAAGGAGAACCTACTATGATCAATCAATTATTAAATCCTGTCCTCACACAAAGCACTGCCACCACGGAAGAAAAAGTCATTCTGACACTCGAGGGGACGACGATCCATTCCTTAAATGAACTGCGCGAGCATTTCAACCGGAACGAGATCCTGTCCTTCTATTCAGACGGCAGACTTCTTACCTGGCTCTGCCAGCATTATTACGAAACGCAGGCTGACCGCTTACGCGCACTTGATCCTGCCGACAAAAACTGCTTCCGGAAGCTCTGTGTCATCTTTGATGTCAATTATCCGGATCACATCGAAATGTCTGCCGAAGACCGGAACATCTTAAAAGCCAAAGAGGAAACTCTGCAGAAGGTTCTTAAGGATACCGGTGCCGATCAGTCACTTCTCAAAAAGCTGGACATCATTGCAATCAATCAGGAAGAGCTTGCCTCTCTCATTGATGCCGATGAGCCGCAGATCTATCTTTGCAGTAACAGTTTCTCGATTCCGATCTCAAAGCCCGGACATGAATATATTGGCATTGGCGATGTGCAGATCGACAATCCATTTACCAATGAGCAGTATTCCAAAGCAGGCATCACCGTGACAAACATCACTCTGCCGGTCACAAAGAATCCGGACACAAGTCTTGCCGCCAGTCAGGCAGCCGCCGCCAACGGATATGACAGCTTCCACGAGTCCCATTCCGCTCTCGCCACGCTGTTTCATAATACACTGAAAGCGAACCGAATCTACGAGGTTTACTCGCTCCCATTCAACACATCTGTCATGGGAAAATTTTATAACAGCCGCTCCGAATGCGCTGCTGCCAAAAAGACAGCACTCGAAAAAGCATACAACACAGCCTCCGCCTATGTCACTCCGGGCAATTCCAAATGCATTGCAAAATACGCCGCAACATATTATGGGACATACATTCAGGAGCTTTTCACACCGCAGATCATGGATGCACTCCAAAAACTGTACGAGCTTCACCGAAAACCAGACTGCTTCCAGCCGCTCAAGGACAAGATCACCCACAGCACCAAAAATCTGCTGGAACTGTTCCAGACCGAGCTGTCTGACAACACCGACTACTATGCCATGTACCGGTTCCAGTACTTTCTGGATCAGGTTGAGATTGAAGAACACGATTACCGTGTGATGGAAGGTGGTTTTTGGCGATCTCTGGAAACACTGATGAGCGGCAGCATACAGTACACCATCTCCGATATCCACACACCGATCAGCGAGATGGAAGGTGATCTCAACGAACACGCCCACACCTTCTTCAAAGCCGCACATGACGAGTACCGGTCCTACTGTCGTGAGATTGAAGAGCTTCTACAGCAGCTTGGCGATAACTTCCGTGCCAAAGCCGATGAGGAAGCACTGACCGATTATCTGAATACCCTGTGCAGTGCGGCAATCCAGTAACATATTCCCGTGGATTTCATTCACAGAAAAGCTCTCTCCTCCGGGTTCTGTTCACAAAACAGGAACGGGGGAGATTTTTAAGGTGGCATTGTAATGTTTTTCTTCAATAACCGTCCCATATCTATTTGTCACATACACAGATTTTACGATTTTTAATTATTCATCCGTAATGTATTCCTCCACATTCGAATTAGGAGACACCAAAATCGTTAATGGCACATATACCTCTTCACATTTACGTATTCCTACATTAATACCATTATAGGTTATTCCATGCGGTGATATATTCTCCAGCTTCTGATATACAATATAATCCATTTCTACTTCCGCTGTATTACGAACTCTCTTATTGGGTAAATAAAATATGGTTCCATTTAACAGAACATAATATACACATGCAAACATTGTAATTCTCTTTTTTTCTTTCTTAAATCTCTGATTCTTTTTTCGGTCCTTTCGGAACGTATCGAAAGATAATCCCTTTTCTATTTCCGAAAAGAATCTTGTCTTTTTCACCCGTCTGTCAATATGTTGAATAGACAGCATATGATATATGCCCCATTCCGTAAACTCGATATCTATAGAGTCTCCATCCAGAAAATCATAATGAAATATATTTGGAATTAGATACTCTTCCGAGAATTCTTTATATAGTTCCAATGAAATGCTATTAATATTTGGTGCTGTTGAACAGGACAGTAACGCTTCTTTTGTAAACATATGCTATCATCCTCTAAAAAAAGAGGTATCCGTATTAACAGATACCTCTAACAAACAATTTCGGACAGCGCTCTGTACAACAGAGAATCTTTTATGGTATGTTTCATGTCCCCCAATAGGGAAGATGAGCTGTCCCGTTCATCTTTACTTTGCTTCCGCTGGCCTCTCTCCATATTTGCAGTATAATACATTCATTCTTAATTGTAAAGCAAACTTCTCTCTCCACTAGACAAATATATCCCACTGCCAAACATCACCACCAATGATATCCGCAATTCCGAAAATTCAGTTCTATTATACTCATTTCTATTGCCAAGTATAACAACCACTTTGACCTTTTACAATAGTTCACAAGAAAATGCCGCTTAAGAAACTGCATTCCCATCAAATTGCAGTTTTCCAAGTGGCAGTAGGCCAGATCACATCAAGACTCTCTCCTATAAATGTCCCCCTCAGGCGTTTTCATGTTCCTTCCAGAAATCCTGCGAACCTACAATGTAAAGCAGTGTCCGCGCCCTCGTCCCCGCAATATACATATACTGTGAAAACTTCTCCCGGCGCAGTGCATCCACATCACAAAGGATCACCACCTTGGCATCAAGTCCTTTAAAGCCCTGTATCGTCGCATAAACCGGGCGTTTCTCATCCGGGACAAAGCCATCCTTTAATTCATTGACAGCAACACCGGCCTGTGACAGCTTGGAATTCTGATACCGTTTCGGCGACAGGAATGTAACGTCTCCCATCGAAACGCCGCCTCCCCGGAGCGTTTTCAGCAACTCCTTGATCCTTCCTGCAAAATCATGGTCATCGGCATAGGAAATCCTACCGACCTCCTCCCCGTTTTCCCGCAGGAAGCCGCCAAACGCCACACCACTCGCCTTCGCACTGTAGGTACCGATCTGAACCGTGTTCCGGCAGTTCACAAACAACCGGAAGCTTGTATGTGCATACGACTGAAGAATATCCATGCCATCTTGATACTCCGGATTATAAATATTCTGCTTCTCATCGTAAAAGACAACCCATCTGCCCTTCTCCAGACCGCCCTTCAACAGACAGTCCAACGAATACAGATAGATCGGTTTCAAAATATCCTGTCCCTCATCCATCACCAGCAGATCATACTGCAGCTTTTCAAGACTTTCCTGCTCCAGATTACTGATATGATCGTAGAAAACCTCCGGCAGAATTTCCGCAAAATACCGCTGTGGATCCTCCTTCATCATCGGAACATCCACCGGCACATATTCTCCGAAAAGCGCATGAATATTCACAACCTTCAATAAATCCGTCTCCGGCAATGCATGAACCACATGATGTGCGAGATTTTTATTGTATGTAAGATAAAGCACCTTACGTCCCTGCTCCACCTGCTTTCTCGCATACTCTGCCGCAAGCAGCGTTTTGCCGGTTCCGGCTCCTCCCTCCACGATCAGATGATCATTCATTCCAAGCGCATCCATCAGCTGCGCCTGCTCTGCCGTCAGCCGCACCAGATGCTTCTCCACCTGTTCCAGCCGGTCATTGAGCGATGGAATAAAACAGAAATCCGCCCGCAGAAACTGAACGATCTCGCGGATATCCGAAGGAGACAGTTTGCTCGGCTCTCTGTGCTGCCTTGCCTGCCAATAATCAAACACTGCATTCATATACGAAGAAATATCCTCCGTACTCCGGTCATACACAATCTCCGGTATAATCTCCTGCGAATCCGAATAAAACGTAATATCCGGAAATACCACGCCACTTGCCATCAGCAGATTCTTCATATGTGGATTCCGGTCGAAATGCTTCTTAAGCACATCCCGCAGGCTGAACATATTGCCGGTCACCTGCGCAAACGGTCCCTCCGGCTTCTGCCGCTCCGTCCCATACCGGTCAATAAACGTCCACTGACCGTCTCTGCACTCCACGCGGCCTCCCTTGATCTCCAGGCAGGCAACGCCCCTCTCGCAGACCACCACAAAATCGATCTCGCCATAAATCTTAGAACGGTGCCTTGGAAGTCCGAGCGAATGCAAAACATACGCATTCTTCAAATCCATCTCCTGAAGGACATCGTACATTTTCCTCTCCGCATTACTTTTGATCTCCTCTCCCATGTATGGGGGAATAAATGTAACCATGTTGTTCACTCCTTAGTATTTCACTGGTAACAGCAATCTTTTGCAATGTACACACCGCCCCCAGAAGTCAGCCTGATAAGGCTTGTGGCAATACGGGCAAAGGATTGGTTTGATAAATGAATAATTCATTATAACACCTCCTAGTCATCAAAAACAATCATCAGCCTTAAATAATCTGCATATATGCCGATATTATATATTTTTCAATCATACAGGCAACATCCCCTGCATTTTTATTGGCAATGCAACCGCCATAACATTTCGGGAAAAATACACACTCTTTGCATATTTGTTCCTTTCATAAGTTTACAAACATCTTAAACTCTTTCTGAGCAATGCTGTCGGGATATAACTTCTTCAATTTCGGCAGTTCAATCACCTTCCATCCATCATATAGTAGAGAATTAAATGCATCAGAAAATGTATGAGGATTTCTCGACTTGATCACCACTCTTTATCGACAACCTTTTCCATATTTTCGCCATTTATATTCACCCTTTTCTCTACAACTAGGACAACTTGTAAAATATCTTCCCTGTTTTGTTACGTAAAAATCACTTTGTCCCCTTTCAAATGCAATTTTTTCCACTTGAGTTAAATCATCCACTTCGCCAACAGTTCTATCAAACCATTTTGCACAATACCTACATAACCATCGCGATGTGAAGCTTTTAGGTGCTTTTTTCTTTCGACATTCTTCACAATGTATCCACGCTGGTACAATCCAATTTTTATTCAAAAATTCATCAAATTTCCTTTTCTGCTGCCGCGATACAATAATATCCTTGCCACATGAACATTTTCCCAATACTACCTTTGAATTATAACATTTCTTACATATTACAGGTAATGCTCTCCCCTGATTCTCGTAATACTTTACTTCTCGTTTTGTTAATTCTATTTTTTCCTTATTACATTGTTCACATATAACTGAATACGCTATTTTTGACAACTCCCTCTTACATTTTTTGCAATATTTGGGCAGTTGCCACCCCTTATAATCATACATATCCTGCTGATTTTGTGTTAAACATTGTTCCTGTCCACATTCTAGGCAATTCCATTTTTTTACAATTGTTTTCTCTCTAGAGTCATAGCAGGTTTTACAAACATATTTTCCACAATGTTCTATACTTTTTTCATAATTTCTATTTGTTTCAAACACATTCTGTCCACATATATCACATTTTACTTTACTACAGTCAGAACATAATTCTGGTTTCTCTTTTTTAGCAATATACTTATCTACATAAGAAAACTCTAATTTCTTATTACAGCATGCGCAATGATACTCTTCTGCTGACAACAAACAGTTAATACAAAGATCATTCTCGTCCGCTTGAAGTTCTCGTTTACAGACTAAACAATATCTTTTTTGTTTGAGTTCAGTGTTATATTTCTCTGCAATTTTAAACTGTGTGATGCCACTGTTATTTGTTATAACTTTTTCTTTTTTCCCTGCATATCCCGGATTATACATCAAATCACAAGACATAAAAGAGACAAAATCTATTATTTTAGCATTCTTCTTCAAATACTCATACACAGTATTCATAATATGTTTTTTCGGATATGATCCTATATACGTTGATGATCCCACAATAATCAATGTATTTCTAGCACGTGAAAATGCCACATTTAATCTCGAAGGATCTGAAAAATATTTTGTCCGTTTATGAGATCTGGTCATACAATATATAACCAGATCCTCCTCATCTCCCTGAAATGCATCAATTGTATTGACATTAACTAATGCTAATTTTTCACTTTTTATTTTTCCTAAAATCAATGTTTTTTGTTTTTTATATGGTGTAATAACCACAATACGTTTCTTATAATATCCCCTCACTTTTTTTATAAGTTCTACCACAACTTCAACTTCCCGTATGTTATGCGGACTTCCTGTTTTCCCATTACCATACGAAACCAAAGATTCCTTGTATTCCGGATCATTGTTCATGTCAAGAAAAATCAAATTATTCCCTAACAACATCGACTCTTTCTTATCACAATTCTCACCATTCTTCAATCGGTTATCATAGAAGATATTGACTAATCCCGCAATAACCGGCGGCATTCTGAACTGGACATCTAACATACATTTACATTCTTCCGGACACTCCTCATATAATCTTTGAAAGAAACTTCTATTCAAAAAATCTTCCTGTTGTTTTCTTTCTACAACATCATCATATTCCACCTCACCATTCGCATATAATTTCGTATCTATAACAGGTGGTAGCTGCTTGTGATCCCCTATTATTATTAATCTCTTTGCCTTATTAATCGGAATTAATAATTCGCCCGGCAATGCTTTTCCAGCTTCATCAATGATCACAAGGTCAAAATTAATATTATTCAACCCATAACGATTGCTTTCAAGCCCAACACATGTAGCTCCTATTATGTCATAATTTTTCAAAAGACATTCTGATACGACCTCTGTATTTTTTGTTTCAGACACAATATTTAGCCATTTTCTGCTCAACTTGTTTTGGTTATCGGATAACTGTTCCAAATGATTTATGTATTCTATCTTCTTTCCTTCATATGATATTGTCTGAACATCTTCGGCTATTCTTTCTTCATTTCCACATCGAACCATTTGGATATCTTTCATCCATTCTATTGTCGGAGATATATCCATAATTCCCCTTAATACATTATCAACTGCCACATTAGCTTGCGACACAACCAATATTTTAGAAAAATGATCTTTCTCTAATTCCTGCATTATAATTTCCTTAATAACTGTTGTTTTTCCAGTCCCCGGTGGTCCCTGTATCATAAACACAGGCGAAACCATACATCCCTTTAACACAGAACAAATTTGATTTTCGTTACACGCAATATATGGGTTATTAAAATGAGTAACTTGGCATTTTTCTTCAACATACTCCATATCCGAAATATTAAGAATAGCTTTTTTTATACTTTCATTTGCAACCAGTCCCATATGAAATATATCAAAAGCCTTTGCATGTTGTTTATCAACATATGGAATATGTCTTATATAAACATTTAATTCATAGTTATTTTCAACAAAAAACGCATCTTCTATTTTTTCTTTTATTAAAATTACTACTTGTCCATTTTGTTCCTCTAACCAGCATCTCTTTTTTTCCCACTTCTCGCCACTATAAATTTCTGCCGCATATCCTTTACATAATTCATCCTTAATACTTTCTTTATAAAATTTATTTATTTCAGAAATATTATCAACATATATACGTGTAAATGTATGTTTATTCTCTGTAATATAATCCCAATCAAGTACATTAGCAATCACTTTTCTAGGATATTCGTGAGCTTCCATCAGGCGTAAGGTTACCTCTGTCCATTGCTTCAAATAAACTGCCATCGGAGAATTAACTCTTATTTTTTCTTGATATAAAAATTCACTGGCTAAATACTGGCGAAAAAATTGACACTCATCAAATATAGTTTCATTAAAATCGACATTCACATTGTCCAAATATATTTGAAATGTTATGTCACAGGTCACAAAGACATCATCCCCGTATTTAATCATAGAAGATCGATCTAATAATCTTACATATCTTAAATACTCTCTCCCATTCTTTTTTTCAAAAACACTCTCTAACACATAATCATTATCCTGCTGTAACTTCAGTCCAACCAAAAGATGATTTTCATCATATTGAGGTGCAATCATCCATATTGAATCGTTTTTATCCCATCCGTTTTTTTGAATATATTTTTGAAAGCTTTCTACCTCTTGCTCTCCAAAAAATAAAGGCACCATGTTGAATGATGACATTTTCAAACTTTCCTGTATTTTTTCCGTAACAACAATTCGTTTTAATGCAAAATCATAGTCTTTAACATATACCTGTAATTTGGTACCTATTGGAGTTCGACTATACTGATTAATTCTATTATTAGAATACAGATTTAACTGTTTTTCATAATATTTCAAACCAATAATTCCCTTATTCACCCGTGTAACATCTGCTTCCAGTCCTATCCTGGTTCCTATAGATGTCTTAATTTCACCATACGAAATAGAAACAACTGCATTAGGACGTTCGCCTTCATATAACTTTAGCACCATAAAATTAATCATATCATCCTGATCCATTTGATCAAACAATGTTCGTTCAGATCGTGTAATGACAAGTTTAATATTCGTATTATCAATAGCACATTGATAATACTCATTAAAATCACTTTTTCTTTTGGAATAACATTTTCCCACATATGGCAGATCCTCTGTCATAACCAGTGAAAAAGGTTTTAAAATCATTCCTTTTTCTTCATATACTCTTTTAAAATCATGTTGATAAGTATTTAAATAATAAATATACCCTTCTGTTTTATAAATAATTTCCTCCATCATTAACTGAGTATTTTTCAGAGAATGGCTTCTTAAATAGGAATTTTCAGTTTTTTTCAAATTTTGCTCAAAAGCAGCAAAATTTTGTTCTGCGAATTCTTTTAATTTAATTTTGTCATCATATTGTTCTTTCAGTAAACGCAGAGTTTCTTTGTACTCCTCGCGATTTTCTTCTTTAAAACGTTCTCTGGCTTCTTCTCTATATTGATTCCATTCCTCTGAATTTTCTCTATCAATTGCAGATTTTTGTTGATTATATCGTTCATATATTCTTTGTATTTCACGATTCTTTCTTTCCTCGATCCGCCGATAGTTTTCTTCCAGACGCATCTGGCGATCTATTTCTCTTTGAGTTCTTCTATTCATATATGAGTAATAGAACTCCTGCATTTTATTGCATCCCCACTCAATCAAATCCAATATATCTTGCATTTTATTACCCCATTTTCTTATTAATTTCCATCAACAAACTACATACCTTTTCATTCACATCAGATATATTTTTCATATATCCCTGTTTAGTTGCAAAATCATCAGCTTCTTTCATTTCATTTAATAAAACTTTATTTTGTTCCAATAAATTATTTATTGCCCTTTCAACTTTTTCAAGATTAGACATCCATAACTTGTATGAATTCTCGGACTGTTTTTCTTCATTCTTCAATTGTTCCCGTAACTGTAATAACTGTATTTTTTCTAAATTCACTTCTTTTTCACATTCAAGTTTACATCTTTTTGTAATCTCTTTTTCTTGAATTTTAACCTGTTTCGTTCTTTGTTCCGCAGCGTTAATCACTGCCTCACTCTGATATTTTACTTGTTTCGTTTTTTCTCTTTCAACCTGCACCATCGCATAACATCTAAGACCTGTATCAAGCAAATTTATAGCTTTATCGATAATTGGCAATATAGCAACAGCTCCCCCTGTTGCCCCCATCGAAACACTTTCCGGTAACGTATTACTAATTGTTACTACCTCTCCACTAACCCTTTCCACATTTTCATTTGAATTTTTTTTAATCTTATCTAAGTTCGAAAAATCCATGCCGCCCATAGTATTATCCTTTCTTTAAAGACTTATTTGTAAAAGTTCAGCCATCTTATTATACGTCTCGTTTATTCTATCACACAAAATATTATATTCTCGTTTATAATAATATTTTGTGTCTTCTTCTGAAGTTATTTTTTCCATCTCATTTTGTAAATTAATAATTGTTGTTTTATAGTTTTCTAATGTTGTTCTTATAATATTATTTTCTTCTTTTCTCTTCTTTTTTTCATTAGTAAATATTCTTAACGTAGCTTGTATTTCCCTTCTGCTCTCCTCATATTCTATATCTAGTAATTTCTTTTGTTTTTCTAAATATATATTACTTTGTCTAATGTACTCAGCAAGTTCTATTGCTTTCTGCTTTTCAGTCTCTGACACAACTTTATCGAGCATTCTTTCCTTATAGCGTATTTGTTTTTCCATTTCCCTTGTCTTTTTTCTTTCATAAATATACCGAAATAATGGAGAAGATATATCATCCATGACCTCTGATACATTAAATAAAATACTATCATGGAATGCCATAACTTCCTCAAATGTATTTTCAAACATTTCATGAAACTTATCAAAATTCAAATCTGACTGCTGAACATATTCTTCCTGTCTAAAACCATCTTGATCTACCATGTCTGGAAATATTAAACCATATCTTCTCATTTTTACACTCCCTCTATCGCATCATAAGAACAGACTACTTCATAGGTTCCATTGTCGATAAATTGTATGTCCATTTTTTCTTCTGTTATGTGTTCCTTTTTTAATAACTGGTATATTTTTTCTTCAATCATGCTTTTATCAAATATAACCGGCAAATTAATCATCCATTTTATTCCTTTTACCTTTTTTTCTTTTTGCTGATCACATATCTCTCCAGAGTAGCAATCCACATAGATTATTTTATTTTTTTCTCCATTTTTTATATCATAGCTACAGTATTTTCCTGATATCCCTATTTTATCTTTTGCTTCTTTCTCGTTGTCCCGTCTCATAATATCTTCTAAGTTTGTATAATATTTCTTTTTCCATACAACGTCTTCATTCACAGATATAGAAATTGAATTAAAGCAAAAATCCAATTTATTCCCTTCATATTCATTAAAATCAGGAAAAATATTAACAATATCTGTCTGAAAATCATTTAATAAATAACTGGTATACTTATATAATTTGTTACCACCTACAACCTTTAAAGACTGCGGTGTTGTTTCATTATTCAAGCATATTTCGTCCTTTTTGCACACCATTATCCGTTGGCTAACCATATCCAAATATAAATTATCCTGCATATTCAATTTTTGCACTATTTGGTCTAATTCCAACAAATAATCCGTTATATCTGAAATACAATATGAGTTATCTTTATACACTAACAAACCTTGTTTAACTAATATAGATAACTCTTTTTCTATCGTATCCTTTTTTAACAGCATAGCAGTCGCTATTTCGTCAATACTATACTTATCACGAACAGCTTCTAATAAAAAATAATGAAATTGATTAGGAATACTTGCTTCATTAATTTCGAAATGAATTTTTATTATTGGCAATAATATAATATTTGGGGCTTGTTTATTCATACATACCTCCATTTCCATTGTCTATATTCTTGGCTTTAACAGTTCTATATATTTTTATTCCTTACTATTCCTCTATTCATTTTATGATTCATCTTCATCCTCATCTTCATCCTCATTTTCATCGAAAGGCACATAATACAACTTTACAAAAAGATTCTCGTCTTCCTCATCTTTGTCTTCATCCTCATCTTCATTGAAAGGCACACAATACAACTTTGCAAAAAGATTCTCGTCTTCCTCATCTTCATATTCCTCAGCTTCATCTTCATATTCACTTTCGCGAAGTGCTCTTTCACGTATTCGTCTTTGAATAAATGCCAAATTTCCAGGTGCACAACCCAAAAAATTTTTACTTAATCCCATAACTCTACCTCCTGTTATTCAATCTACAATTATCATTATATGTTCTATTTGATGTACTTCCTGTCGCAATTGTACTATCACCCTCCTCATCCAGTGCATCTACAATATCCTATTCATCATCATATTCTGGAATTTTATAATAATCCAGAATATAATCTCTTGACTATCGCAGATGACTGTCATCCTGCTCATTTTCTACTGATATCTCTCCTGCATTTTCCCAAGCTTTTGTCCCATCTCCTCCCGTAGCCACTCCGGTCTCAGAATCTCCACCTTTTCCCCCTGACTGAGCAGCCACATCAGGATGCCTTTTCCGTACACCTCCGCTTCTATTTCACAGGCACCGTCCTGACAGGACACGATCTTTGCAGTAGGCAGGCGGTCTAACACTGCCTCTGCATTCTTTCCAAAAAACAGAAATTTCACCCGCATCAGTTCACCGCTGTACATAAACTGAACTCTTTTACGAAACTCTCCCTCCTCAAATCTCCCATTATACGGCAATTTGAACTTCTCACCCATTTCCCGGCATTGGACGATCCGATCGATCCGGAATATTGCTGGATAACTGTACTTGTGCTCATATCTTCCGGCCGCATTCTTTTCGACGATGAATGCATTCAGATAAAAATAATACTCGGAGAAAATAATCCCGACAGGTTCAATAACCCGCTTCACATTCTCCTGTACCGCATCCTGCTTCTGATAGTGGATCTCAAGCCGGTTACAGCCCCGGACCGCCTCACCGAGCTTCCACAAAATGTCCGGATTCCGGATCGGATGGGTAAGCTCCACATAATGGTACTTCTCATTGGCGATCAGGTCGGATACCAGCTTCATATTGCGCAGTGGCACACAGCCTTCCACCAATTTATTGAGCAGTGCTTCCATCTCCTTTTTGCCAAACGCCCGGCTCTCTAAAAGGATCTTACTCACGGCAAGTATTTCGCTGTTGCTCATGGCGGAACCGTCCGTCCCGGTCATCACGAAACCTTTATGTATCCTGTCGTACACGATCTCCCGTGACTCTGCCGTGCTTTCCGCTTTCTGATCCTCCAGAAATGCCCGGATATCATCAATGTCGCGTTGGATCGACCGCTCATCCACGCCAAATTGATTGGCTTCCTCCGCCTTATTGATCCGTTTTCCGGCGCAAAGACGGACATACATGCTCAGGGTTCTGGAATTTTTAGAATGTTTGTTGTTCATCTTCTGTCTTGTTTCTCCTGTTATAAATTTCGTATTACGTTTTTATCATACGCTTTCAACATGACACCATTCGTCATCCTCAGATTTATTTTCCCATGGCATTGTCCCATTTTCTTTTCTATTTTGATCAATATAAAACGAAAAAGAACAGCAGCAGGCCTTTCATAACCTGTTACTGTTCTTATGTTTGATAGATTTGTAAATCACCGGACACCGCGGCATTTTGTCCATACTTACCTCATTTTTATTCCATCTTCCAACATTATTATGCATGCATATCCTACAAAATATTCACAATCATCCAATCCCATTGTCGATCAGATCCGCAATACCCTCCACATCGCTTTTCGAAAAGCTGTCAAGCAGCAGTCTGTCCAACGCATACCGTTCATCCAGACATGCCATGGCACAATCCGCCAGAACGGTATTTGCCATTCTGCAAAAACGGTTTTTTGCCTCTTCTCTGTCCGTTTTTTTCCCCAGTAGTTCCTGTTCTTTTTTGTATTTGCGGCCGGACACTTCTAACAGCAGCGGAAGCAGATCATCTCTCTGTATGAGCAGACAGCGTTTTTTCTGAAGCTGATGCTGTCTGGCTAATATCTCCTCCGCTTCCCCGATCGTAACGGATCCGGACACCTTTTCCGGTGTGTCTGAATCACTATGTCCCTCACATGCCAGCTTGTCGAGGTACGCACAGATCCATTCCGGGCATACGTCCTGTTTCGGCTCGCCCCGCAGATATGCCAGAGCCTGTGCCATCTGGATTTCCCGTTCCTTTTGCAGTGAGACACGAAGCAGATCGGATATATGCCGTTCTGACATATAAGGGATCTCGGATTTCGCAGCAGCTCCGGATGCCCTTTTATAGAAGATATTTTTGGTACCGGGCTGCACGACCGGTGCATATAATTCTCTTAATACATCCCGGTTCCGCCCATGCTCCGCATATACGACACTGCAGTCGCGCCGCACCGACCGGATCAATTCTTTGGCGGATGCATTGACCTGCATCTTTCTTCTCCGGCTGATGTTTTTCAGAAAACGTTTTATCAGCTCCTTATCATCGCCATCGTCAATTCCGCTTTCCTCAAGCCACTGCCTGTAGCCAAGCTGCGCCAGATCTTCTTCCATGCCTTTTTTGACATCCTCCTGAATGTACTGCAGCAGCTCCGATTTTAATCGGATGAAATAGTCTAGCGTTGTCTTGGAGTACCCTTTAAACATTTCTGCATGGGTACACATCCGTTTTAGAAAATGCACGGGATCAAGTTTGCGCCAGTCGTTGTAGAAGCTCCACAAACGTTTTGTATGTGTCTTCTGCAGCGGTACATATGTCCGGCACATATGCTTTTCAAAGACGAGGATCATTTCCTCGCATTTTTCCATGGACAGCTTATGCTCCAGCCCATAATAATAGATGATTTCCCGGTAATCGTTGACCTGGACGCCGGGCATGCGGAGTCCCTCTATGAGATACTGTTTCAGCTCCTCATGCGTCAGATGCAGTGCAAATGCCAGTTGATACATTTTATCTCTGCCGGGTTCACTTCTTTTGGTGATGCCGCACCAGGCACGAATGGTTCCCGGCGCAGCAATATCACAATCTTTTAGTTGCTTCTGTAATGCCCGGAACGCTGCATAACGGCGCTGCTTCTCATCCGCCGGCTCTGATCCACCCCACCGCTCCATTAGAAATGTGTCAAATCCATAATCCTGTCCCATTTTTTGACCTCACCTTTTATTCCCCAAGCAGGGTATCCAGAGAACCTATTACATTCTTCTTGTCTTTTTGCCCTGTCGTTTTCTTTTTCGTTGTTTTTGGTGTTGCTTTTGTTTTATTTGGACTTGCTGTCGCTGACGTTTTCATCTTTCTGTTCCGGGATGCCTTCGTGGTCTTTTCTTCCCGTTTTGACGCTTTGTCCGTTGTCTTATCCGGACGCTCTGACGGCTTCTTATCATCTGGACTTCTGGTAACAGACGACGTCTTTTCCGCTGTGGTTTTCGGAATCGGCGTCATTTGTTCCGGCAATGCAGTTGCAGTTATTTCAAGTGTCGTTTGTTCCGGCGATGCTGTCCCTCCCTGTGTCTTTTGTTCCGATGGCATGTCTGCTGCCAGACTGGTTTGCGCCGGTAATCTACCTTCTTTCTGAGCCTGCCCATTAAGACGCATCATTGCGATGCCTGCTCCTGCTGCCACAAGCACAATGAGTACAAGACCGATCCGAAGATATATTTTCCGCTTTGCCCGTAAGGCTTTCTCCCGGATCAGTTGCCTTTCCTTCCGGCTCTCCTGCTCTTTTCCTGCCTGTAATAATTCTCCGGCGATCCGTTCGGTCGATAACTCTTCCTCCCCCGCCGCCAGAGACTTTCTGCGTCGTTCTTCCTGCCTCTCCTGTCCCCAGTGTTCCCGGCATGCTGTCCGCCCGCTTTCTCCCAATGCTTCGCGCAGCGCACGAATGCTTTGATAACGGTCTGCTGCCATCACTGACATTCCTTTACCGATCGCGTCACTCCAGCCCTTAGGAAGCGCAACGCCCTCCATCTGATCCAGCGGAACTGTCCGGTCACTGACAAGACGCTGCGATGCCTCCTCCGGCATGACCCCGGAAAGCATATAATACATAACGGCACTGACGCTGTACACATCGGACCATGGACCGGTCTGCCCCTTGCTGCGATACTGCTCCTCCGGTGCAAATCCACGTTTGTATATGACCGTCATCGTGTGATCGCGGTTCACAGTACTTCGAGCCGCTCCAAAATCCACAAGCTTCATAAATCCCTGTCTGGTGATCATCAGGTTATCCGCACTGACATCGCGGTGAATGATATGATGAGCGTGCATCTCCTCTAAGGTATCCAATACCGGACGAAGCATGGTTTGAACCTGCCCTGCGGGTATCTGTCCGTTTTTTTGTACATACTCCTCGACACTGATCCCATCAATATATTCCATTACAATGTATGCCGTATCATTCTCTGTAAAATAGTCATGTACAACCGCTGCACCCTTCAGTGACTGAAACTGTGCAAGCGTCTGCGCTTCCTTAAGAAACGCTTTCATTCCCTTCTGATATTCCTGCTGTGCGCAGGTTTCCCCATCAACACGGTTTACCTGAGAATGAGACCGCACCGGATTTCTTCGTACAAATTCTCTGGGATAATATTCTTTGATGGCAACCGGTATGGACAGGGTCTGATCCCAGCCCAGATAGGTAATTCCAAAACCGCCCTCCCCCAGAACGCATCCCGTGTAATAACGCTGCTTCAGGCAGGTTCCCTCTGGCAGACAGTATGGCGGCGTCTGGCTGTTTTGATTGTCGTATCCACAGGCACTGCATACATCTCCCTGTTCCAGCAGATGCATACAGCAGCTGCATCTTTTCTGACCTCCTGATATCATTTGTCTGCTCCTTTACAGCCGTATCCGTTTTAACTCTGTATAAGCACTGTATTTTTTCTTTCCATTCTTAATCTCCCATGTCCTGACCTTGCAGTACACGCTGCCTTTTCTTTTGGTATAGGACAAACGAAAGACTCCATTATATTTGGAGATCGGATGAAGAGTTGTTGTTTGTACAATACCATTTTTCTTCATCCTAATCTCCAGATATTGACCTTTATATTTCTTCAGTTTGATCTTCAAATAATTTTTTCCGGGTGTTATCTCCGTTGCATAGGACACCATTGGTGCCGCATAATCCGGAATCCGGATGCGCTCGCTAGTTACCGCTCTGCTGCGCACTGCCTCACCATCTCTGGCACCAAATGCAAAGATCTGATACTGATATTTCTTTCCTTTGCGAACCGTTGCATCCAGATAACTTGTCTTTCCGGTGACTGTTCCAAGCCGCTTGAGTGCGCCATTCCTGCCCTCTCTGCGGTAAATACCGTATCCGTCAACTCCACTGACCTTCTTCCAGCGCAGCGACACCTTCTGAATCTGCTGTAACGACACATTCACCCCGGACACGCAGGAAAGCTCCTGCGAAACCTTCAGTCTTAATGAAACATTAATATTCTCCGCCACTGCCGCAGACGGAGAAGGACTCTGTGCCCATACTGTCGACGGTGGACTCTCCGGTGCCGCACTTCCTGTCGCTGCCGGCTGCTGCGTAGAAGATCCATCTGCCGGCTGTGATACTTCTGACGGAACTGCTGAGACGGACGGATCCTGTGTCGGATCATTCGAAGCCCCCGGCTCACCTGTCGGTTGAAGGGAAATTACCGGTTTCTGTGTCTCATACGGATCTGCCTTCGGAGATACAACCGGACATGCCATTTCTCCCTCTGTCCCAAATACCGGATAGCCATTCGGTCCTGTCACCCATGAGCGCAGTGGACAAAGCTCGCTGTACTGGTATCCCTGTCGATATTCCACAAAATCATTCAGCTTATCGATCAGACTGCTTCTTGCCGCAGAAAGTGAAATACCCTCGCACCCGGTCACATAATACTCATTTAGCTCTGTCGCCCGGGAATAAACGGTACGATTCGTTCCTTTCCAATAATAACATTGCCTCAGAGAGCCTCCGTCAATATATCCGCAGATCTGTCCTTTTCCAAGCAGCTGCCTGATCTCACCAACAGTATAGCAGCCCTCCACCGGCGTCATATTCTTCCGACCGACGATTCCTCCGGCATAAAAAATATCGCCTTCAATATCACCAATATTATAGCAATTGATCACACGGCTTGCTCCGTCCAGCCCGGCAACGATGCCTCCCACCTGTAGAAAACCATAGGCTCCGCCAATCCTCGCATAGGACAAATCATTCTTCTGCGTGATCACCCCTACTGTCCCATAATTGCCACAGTTGCCGATCACGCCTCCACCATGACGTCCGGAAATACCGCCGATCGAATCCATGCAGTTTCCGTCCACAGCATCCTCGCGCTCCTTCTGCAAAACATCTCCATAGTTAAAACAGCCATCGATCACAATATCATTCCAGCTGCTTGAAAATGTTCCGGCAACGATTCCGGCAAGATTGATGCTTGACTCCGAATGATAGGCAAGCTCCAGATTGCCATAATTGTTACAGTCACGTAAATAACCCTGAAACACAAAATCCACAATACCGCCAAGGTCGCCTCCGCTGCTTCGCAGGTCGCTGTAATTGGCGCAGGAGGTGATATTGCCTCCATCGACATATCCCACAATACCGCCACCGCCATAAGGGATCCGGCTATCCTCTCCCCGCAGACTGCAGCCTGTCAGTTCTCCGGCAGTATGACGTCCGACGATGCCGCCGATTCCGTTGATCCGGTCCATCTCGTCCCGCTCCGTGGTCAGTGTATTTTTCCTTCCGATCACAACCACATCCTGCGCAGTCGTGTTTACAATACTTCCGCTGTTCTCACCGACGGCTCCGCCAATACAGCCGGAGCTCATGACGATATTGGCACGGCTGATGACATCAGACAGCGTCCCCTGCAGATTCCCAACAATGGCACCGACACCCGTCCTGCCTGTTACAAGAGCCTTCTCCAGCGTTAAATGGCAAACACTTCCGTTAGAACCAACACAGCCAAACAACCCCGGATCACTCTCATTTCCGATCACGCACAGTCCCCGGATCGTGTGGTCTTTACCATCAAAGCTTCCCTGAAACGGATACTCCTTCGTTCCGACCGCAGTCCACAAAGTCACCCGGGAAAGACTGCCGGGATCTGTCGTCTGCGATGTTTCCAGATTTTCATAACAGTTTCCGCTCTGATCCACTGCTCCGATCAGTTCTTCATCACGATAAATCCCCGTTCTCTTTGAGGCATCCTGATACTGATAAGAGGCTTCATTTAAAGTTATGTCCGATGTCAGGCAGAAGCTTCGCCCCTTCGTGCTGTTTCCGGCATTCACATACTCTGCAAAAAGCGTTAATTCTTCCCCGGTACTGATCGTGATCGTTCCAGCTGCTTCGCCGGAAGACGTGAAATCAGTCATTGACACGGTATTCTCCGCAGCCTTTACCACCTCACATATATCGTCCGGCACTTCGGAGGTAACCGCAGACACTGCCATTATGACTCCCATCCACAACGCAAATTTCCTGTGTCTCCTCATATGTATCCTGCTCCTGTTATTCTTTTCTTTTAGTGTAAGATAAATAGCCGGAAAAAGCAACAACCTCCTAAGGAAATCACTCCTCAGGAGGTTGTTTGTTCCTAATCGGACACACCTGACAACTGAAGTCAGATGATTCCAATGTCATTCTTATGCAAATGCGCGCGCCTGCAATGCATGTACCAGGTTACGTCTGTCAGAAGGTTCGCAGTTGCCTGTCAGAAACAACTGATTGCGCAGATCCATTGTCATAATCCCAAGAATGGATTTGGCATCCACACAATATCTTCCGCAATAAAGATCAAAATCTCCCTCAAAGCCTGATAAAATATTGACGAACTCATTCACATCATGTACATCCTTTAACTGTACCGGTATCTTTTCTCCCATAACGACTGCTCCTTTCTCTTTTCTCTTTCTTCTCTTACTCTCTCAGGACTGCTTGCGGCACGATATCAAAATACTCTATCCGTATTAAACAATATATTGCTATTGGCGTGCCTCTTTTTTGCCCTTGCATAGTTTTACCACACTTTTTTCGAAAAAGGAACCATCTTGGCGAAGATTTAATAAAGATTTATCAGTTTGTTCACAAATTATAACACTTTGCTCAAAAAATCCTGTAATCTTGCGTTCTTGGGATGCTCAAAAAGCTCTTCCGGCGTATTTTCCTCCTGAATCTGTCCCTCGTTCAGAAATAGTACGCGGTTGGCAACCTCTTTTGCAAATCCCATCTCATGCGTAACGATCACCATCGTCATTCCCTCTGCCGCCAGCTCTTTGATCAGGGAAAGCACCTCTCCTACCATCTCCGGATCCAGTGCCGAGGTCGGCTCATCAAACAGCATGACATCCGGATTCATTGCCAGTGCACGCGCGATCGCAATACGCTGCTTCTGTCCACCGGACAGCATTGCCGGATAGCTGTCTGCCTTATCGGACAGACCAATACGATCAAGCAACTCGTCTGCCTTTACAGCAGCCTCCTCCTTTGTCATTTTCTTGCGCTTTACCGGCGCAAGCATAATATTTTCGCGGACGGTCATATTCGGGAACAGATTAAACTGCTGGAATACCATACCAATCTTCTCACGGACAAGGTTAATATCCACATCCTCATCGGTAATATTCGTTCCCTCAAAGGTTACACGACCGCCGGTCGGATCCTCCAGGCAGTTCATGGAACGTAAGAAAGTGGATTTACCACAGCCGGACGGACCGATCACTGCAACAACATCCCCTCTGCAGATTGTGGTGGAAATTCCTTTGATAACCTGATGATCTCCAAATGATTTCTCCAGATTTTCTACGCGGATCAATACTTCTTTATCGCTCATTGCTTCTCAGCCTCCTCTCCAGACAATGCACTCCTGCAGTAAGGATCATTACGATAACCAGATAGATCAGCGCAACGGCGATCAACGGCATAAATGCATCATATGTGTTGCTTCGTATAATATCTCCAGCCTTGGTCAGATCTACAAGAGCGATATAACCGCTGATAGAGGTCTCCTTCAACAAACTAATAAACTCATTGCACAGCGCAGGCAATGTGTTTTTGAATGCCTGTGGCAGAATAACAGATGTCATGGTCTGCGCATAGCTAAGACCCAGGCTTCTTCCCGCCTCAAACTGTCCACCGTCTACTGCCATGATTCCGGAACGGACAACCTCCGCTACATACGCTGCAGAGTTTAATCCGAACGCAACGATTGCTACCAGAAGCTTGTTATCCACGGACACCAGGATAATATAATAGAAAATCAACAGCTGTACAACTGCCGGCGTACCACGCATTACAGTCAGATAGATCCGGCAGAATGCATTGAGTATCGGAAATCCTCCGTTTTTATCATGACCGGTACGGATCACTGCGATCACAAAGCCGAAAATAATACCAAACAATACCGCAAATACCGTGATCAACAGCGTATTCTGCAGACCCTTTACAATATACTGATATCTGTTATCTTTAATAAAGTTATCATGAAAACGCTCCGCCAGGGAACTCTTCGTAATGCCGGCCTTAGGATCGATTGTAATGATAACCTGCTTTGCTGTTGTATAGGATTCTGTGAAATCAATATTCTTGAGACGATCCTTCGTGACAGTCATACCCGCCGCTCCAACATCTGCCTTACCGGAAGTTACTGCAGGAATGATAGAATCAAACTCCATATCCTCAACCTCAAGCTTCATGCCAAGCTCGTCGCAGACAGCCTGCATCATATCCACATCAATACCGGTGATCTTATTATTCTCATAATATTCATATGGCTTAAATGAAGCATTGGTTGCCATCTTCAGCGTGCCATTTCTCTTGACATCCTTGATCTCGTACGGCTTTGTACCCTTGACAGAATCCTCTCCGATATAATTATCAATAATATCCTGCAGAGTTCCATCTTCTTTTAACTTGGTCAACGCTTCGTTGATCTTTTCCTTGAGATCTGTGTTACTCTTATCAATGCAGACCGCATAATCCTCAAGAGCAAACTCTTCCTTTAAGATCTTCAGTGTATTATCCTTTTCGGTGTAAGCCTTTGCCGGCTGCTCATCGATGATAACGCAGTTGATCTTGCCGTTCTTCAACGCCTGGATCGCATCAGTTCCCTTATTGTACCGCTCGATCACTGTTCCTGCATCATCGCCCTCATAATCGGAAGCATAAATGTCACCGGTCGTACCAATCTGAACTCCTATCTTCTTGCCATCCAGATCCTTTACGCTCTTCACTGCATTCTTGGCTCTCTGCGCCAGCTGCTTCTCCTGTTTCTGTTTCTCCTGATAATTATGTCCAACAACACCGCCCACGGCAGCAAGACATACGATCAGAAGTAACACATAATTCCAGCCCTTTGGAAGCCTTCTTTTCTTCTTCATGATTAACCATGCCTTTCTTTTTCCTGTGTCTGTCTGTCACAGAAATAACTATTATAAAGGGGGCAAATGTACTTGCCCCCATATTTCTCATTCTATGCTATTGCCGATGCATTTCATGCAGCAATAACGCTCCTGTCCATATACCGGATCAACCTGCGTATATGTTCTTTATAAGAAAATATACTTACAAACAAACAATACTGCAAGAATGTACATCAGTGTTGTAACCTTCTTTGCCTTTCCGCAGATCACATTGATAATTACATAAGAGATAACTCCGAGAGAGATACCCTCTGCGATACTGTATGCAAATGGCATTGCCAGAATGGTCATATATGCAGGCACTGCCTCTGTCAGATCGTTGAAATCGATCTGTGCAACAGAAGAGATCATCAGGAAACCAACGAAAATCAATGCCGGAGCAGTTGCAAAGCCCGGTATTGCTGTGAAAATTGGTGCGAAGAAGATTGCCAGAAGGAATAATACTGCTGTCACTACAGAAGCAAGACCTGTACGTGCACCGGCACCAACACCTGCTGAGCTCTCCACGTAAGTTGTTGTTGTACTTGTACCGATAATAGCACCTGCACTGGTTGCGATTGCGTCTGCTAACAGTGCCGGCTTGATGTTTGGAAGCTTCTCATTCTCATCCAGCATACCGGCCTTGGATGAAACTCCGACTAATGTTCCGATCGTATCAAACATATCAACGAACAGGAATGAGCAGAGAACAACGATAAAGTTGAATACACCCACGCCCTTGAAATCAGCTGTGAAACACTGACCAAATGTGGTTGTGATCTTGCTAAAGTCAGTCATATGCATGGTTGGATACAGAGAGTAGAAACCAGCCTTTGCATCAATATGGTAAACACCTGCAGCCTGGCAGATCATACCGAGGATCCATGTTGCGATGATACCGATCAGAATAGATCCCTTGAAACCCTTGATGTAAAGAATAACTGTGATAAACAGACCGATCAGTGCAAGCACTGCACAAATACCCTGTGTATGCCAGTTATCAGCAAATTTACAATATGTCAGAAGAGTAGAATCATCATTCACGATGATGTGTGCTCCCTGCAGACCGATAAATGCGATAAATAAACCGATACCAGCACTCACACCTTTCTTAAGTGTACTGGGAATTGCATTGAAAATTGCCTCACGTACACTAGTCAGTGAAAGTACAATAAATACGATACCTTCCAGAAATACAGCCATAAGAGCTACCTTCCAGGAATATCCCATCTGACCGCATACGGTATAAGCAAAGTATGCATTCAGTCCCATGCCGGGAGCCAGTGCGAATGGATAGTTAGCAAGCAGTGCCATAGCCATTGTACCGATGAATGAAGCCAAACATGTGGCGATCAGCACGGCTGTGCTATCCATTCCTGCTGCTGAAAGCATGTTTGGATTAACGGCAAGAATATAAGCCATTGTCATAAATGTGGTAATACCGGCAATCACTTCAGTCTTGACCGTAGTTCCGTTTTCTTTTAACTTGAAAAACTTCTCTAACATTTTATCCTCCATGTGATGTGTTATTAGTATCATTCTCTCAATAACGAAAATGACCCGTATACAGTATACCACAAAACATAGAAGTTTTGGAGATTTTCTTATTTTTTTATTAAAGCTTTATTATCCAAAAACAATGCCTTTATTCTCATGAAATATTTTACTTTATAAGAAATTCCCTGTTTCGCACAAAAAAACAGAGCCAAACACATCTGTGTCCTGCTCTGTCTGAAAGAATGCCGCAGACCGGAATCGAACCGGTACGGGTATCACTACCCACGGGATTTTAAGTCCCGGGCGTCTGCCAGTTCCGCCACTGCGGCATAGTAATATAAATATTACTGAGTGGGACCTACAGGGCTCGAACCTGTGACCCTCTGCTTGTAAGGCAGATGCTCTCCCAGCTGAGCTAAGATCCCAAATAATGCTAAATAATTCCTCTGTATAAAACAACGGAACCGCATATCATAATATCACAGATGGATACAAATGTCAATAATCCATCAACGACCCAGACGGGACTCGAACCCGTGACCTCCGCCGTGACAGGGCGGCGCTCTAACCAACTGAGCCACTAGGCCATAATATGAACAGTAAATGTTCTATCAAAATTCAATCAAGACATGGACTGCTCATTCAGTGGACCCTCAGGGACTCGAACCCTGGACCGATCGGTTATGAGCCGATTGCTCTAACCAACTGAGCTAAAGGTCCATATACATGATTATAAGAAAATCCGTAAATATCACTATCTACGGATTATTTAAAAAACTCCCCGAGTAGGGCTCGAACCTACAACAACTCGGTTAACAGCCGAGTGCTCTACCATTGAGCTATCGAGGATCATCTTTTTGAAAGCAGATACCTTCAAAACTGTATACCGATTATAACATCTTCACACTGCTTTTGCAACCA
>ERZ791734.1031-NODE-1031-length-28762-cov-3.564496_pt1 | contig 28762 bp, 20 predicted proteins | sample MGYA00509953_ERZ791734 | MGnify/ENA primary metagenome ERZ791734 (study PRJEB30046, sample SAMN00792038) | human gut metagenome | study: EMG produced TPA metagenomics assembly of the A metagenome-wide association study of gut microbiota in type 2...
CATCACATATACCTGCCCCATATCAAACTTGAGCCAGTCAGCTCCACGTAACTGTGCGATCAGGATAGGAAGTGTCTTTTTCCTGTCATCATGTAAAACCAGCGCCGGTGTGAAATAATTATTCCAGCTGCTTACAAAAGTAAAGATCATCTGCACTGCGATAGCAGGTTTCATCAACGGCATTACGATAGTATTAAATGTATGAAATTCTCCTGATCCATCAATGCGCGCTGCTTCGATCAGTGACAACGGCAATGTACTTTCCATGTACTGTTTCATGTAGAAAAACGTAACCGGAGCGGCAATTGCCGGTACGATCAGAGGAATGAAGGAATCCTCTAATTTCATGCTGGAAACAAGTTTGATAAATCCAAGTGCCGTTACCTGTGTCGGGATCATCATAATCATCAGGATAAACGGATAAATATATTTTTTCAGTTTGAAATCATATGCATGGATCGCATAAGCTGTCATCGTCGAAAAATATACACTGAGTACTGCACTAAGGGAGGAAACGATCAGACTGTTGATCATACCGTTCCACACCGGAAGTGTTCCATTCCTTAAGTTTTTCCAGTTTTCCCAAAGATGGCTGCTCGGAATCAATGTAAAACCTGACTGCAACTCACCGTTTGATCTGGTCGCATTGATAAACAGCACATAAAACCAGAATAAACACAAAACAGAGACAATCGCTAATACAACATATGCAATAAATCTTCTTGCATGAATTCCTACACCTTTTTTTAAATTACGGTTCTCATTCATACTTTTCACCCCTTCCTCTTATCATTGCCGGTTATCTTAAATACTACCAGACTTAAAATACCTGTAATGATAAACAGAACAACTGACAGTGCACCAGCCATACCATAGTTCTTGCTGTAGAGATGTTTATTTAAGAACATGATCAGCGTCATGGTAGAACGCATCGGGTCACCGGTTCCGTTGGTTAAGATCTGTGGCACATCAAATAACTGTAAACCACCGATCAGAGATGTGATAACCACATATACAAGGATTGGGCGTAACAGCGGCAGTGTGATCTGCCAGAATACCTGCGAAGAAGTTGCCCCATCGACCTCTGCTGCCTCAAACAGAGAGGTATCGATACCCATCATGCCTGCCATCAGAAGGATCGTCGTATTACCAAACCACATCAGACAGTTCATCAATGCGATCAACCCTCTTGCACTTCCTACATTCGATAAAAATTTATACGGTGTATCAACCAATCCAATCTGCATCAGCATTGAGTTGATGGGTCCTCCATCAGAAAACAACGTAAAGAACAACATGGAAAATGCAGATGCCATGATCAGATTCGGCAGATATACAACTGTTTTAAAGAAACGGGTTCCTTTTAATTTAAGACGTACATCGGAGAACCAGGCGCCAAGTACCAGTGATAAAATGATCTGCGGCACGAAACACATGATCCATAATACCATAGTATTTTTTGTATAAACCCAGATATCTCCATCAGAAAAGAGTTTTTGATAGTTTGCAAGTCCGACAAACTTTGGTCCGACCTGTGTCAGTCCTGACATATAGTTTTCAAAGAAACTGTTGTAAATAGTGCTGACTAATGGGATCAGCTGAAAAATAACGTATACTACAATAAATGGAATCAAAAAGATATATCCCCATTTATTGTACCTTACTACCTTTCCACTACTTTTTTTCATGATAATCTGACCTCCTTTTTCAGAGTGTATTATTTTCATCCACAGAGCTCACAGCATCCTTCACCTTTATCCTGTGTAAACATGCTGTCAGCTCTGCGCTTGGCATTTTAACCTGAATAAACCGCACCTGCCTTCCTTATTGCATTCCGGCAGGCGCAGCTTTTCATTCATAACAACAGAATATCCGCAGAGCGTGCTTTCCATTGTTATTTTTAGATCATTCATCTTCTTAATATGTTAATTCCGGATATTTCTCTAAAACTGATTTGTAAAACAAGTCTAATGCCTCTTCTTTCGTTGCACTTCCTTCAAAATAGTTCTTCATTGCATGCTGAAATTCTTCGTTGCATCCCTGATCGTATGAAGAAAGATTACTTAAATCAAGTTTGGATACACCCTCATTATAAATACCAAGTGGATTCTGTCCGCCTAAGATTTTACTTGCGTAAGAGCTGTCTGCCATCTCAACGATTACATCCTGATTGTTTACAAAGTCATCATCTTTCTCGATGATCTCTCTCATAACATCATCATTGGTTGTCATCTGAAGCAAGATATCTTTTACAAGACTCTGGTTATCCGTTCCTGTTGCTGCACAGATCCATGTACCACCCCAGAAAAAGCCCTGTGGTCCTTCGGTTGCACCCCAGCCGCCGTTGTAACCGATACTGCCTTCGGTATCTGCTGCCATTGAGAAGTTTACTAACCATGCAGGTCCAAAGTAGCAGAATACATTTCCTTCCGGATAGAAACCTTTCTTCCAGTCATCACTCCACAGTTCGTATGTTCCTGTCTCGCCTGCATCTACAAGTTCTTTGGAATCATCAACCCATTTCATAATGTTGTCATCAATATTGATTTTGCCATCAACAACCCATTTGGAAGAAACGTTGTTGGAATATACACGGTATGTATCATTTACGGAAGATGTGATGGTGTAGCCGGCATCTTTCATCTTCTTTGCTGTATCATTAAATGTATCCCAGTCTTTCACATAATTCTGAACCTCTGCCGGATCATCAGAACCTAATACTGCTTTTGCTGCATCTCTGTTATAGAATAATACGCCAGGACAACCCTGCCATGAAAGACCTTTTAATACACCATCAGAATTGGTAACAACATCTTTGGTGTACTGATACTGTTTAGAAAGATCTTCATCGGTAATACCAAGGTCTGTCACTGCCATTGTGTAGTCGGTATCAACATATTTCAATGCATAATCAGCTTCTACCAGGAAGATATCAATTTTATCATCATCTGCTGCATCAGACTGCTTTAATAAGGCTGCATCCAGGTTATTCTGATATGCCATATCATCACTCGGGGTAATGTTCCATTTTACTGTTACATCACCGATCGTACCTGTGGTTGCATCTACCTCTGTATATCCAGGATAATGATCTGTCAGACGACTCTTGAACTCCTCATTCCAGCAGTAGATATTCAATACTTTTCCCTCATCAGAAGTACCTGTCTCTGCGTCTGTACCTGCTGTCTCTGCGTCTGTATCTGCTGTCTCTGTTACCGGCGCAGTGTCTTCTTTTGCTGTGTCATTGGATGTCTCTGCTGTGCTGCTGTTTGCTGTATTTCCTCCACAGCCTGCCAATAAAGCTGTCCCCATTGCTGCCACAAGCATCATACTTACGATTCTTCGTTTCATTTACTTTTCCTCCCTTTTTATAAGCATCTTTGGAACACTTTATCTTTTGTGTTCCTGTCTTGTTTACAAGTGATATATTACCGGATTTCAGCTCTGCATTATATTAAATCACTTGAAAAAATATCAGATTCATGACATAATAATGCGAAAATAAAAAACAGGAGTAATGCTATGGAACTTTCAAAAGAATGGTATCACACAGAATTAGCCAACAGTGAATACGATATGCTGCACCGTTCCCCGACTGTTGAATATTCTTTTTACAATGCTGTCAAAACCGGTGACATGGATTCTGTGATACGAAACTGTAAGGAAGATGCCTTCATCGACTTAAAGGGTACCGGTGTCCTTTCCCGTAATCCGCTTACAAATATTAAATATCATTTTGTTGTCACTACCGCTATGATCACGCGCTATTGTATTGATGGCGGATTAGAGCCGGAGCAGGCTTACCGCCTGAGTGATTTTTATATTTTAAGGATGGATTCGTGTACCACCGTCCGGCAGGTGGCAGATCTGCATCATGAAATGGTAAAAGATTTTACCGGAAAAATGATTTTACAGAAAAAAAGTTCTATACTCTCGAAACCGGTCATGCAATGTGTGGATTACATCTATACACACATCAAAGAACGCATTACCATAACCACTTTAGCTGAATATACCGATCTGTCTGAAAGTTATCTCTCGCGCGTTTTCAAACAGAACCTCGGCATATCCATCAGCGATTATATCCGTGAAAAAAAGATTGAAAAGGCAACTCATCTGCTGCGGTATTCTGACAAACCGATCGTCGACATCGCAAACTATCTTTCTTTCTCCTCACAGAGTCATTTCATTCAGATTTTTGAAAACTATACCGGACTGACGCCCAAAAAATACCGGGATAAATATTATAAATCCATGTGGTAATGCATGTTTTCTAAAAAAAGCAGCATACAAAATCTGTATGCTGCTTCTCTCACCCTATCAGTCATTTTTACATGTTACTCTTGAAAAAACACAGCAATTCTGTGACATTTTTTTGGGTCAAGTGTTTCAATCACACTCTTCCTTAACCGTACACCATATTCCGGCTCCGGTTCCAATACGACTTTCTCATCGCACACTGCCCGTCTGATCTGCTCTATTCTTAAGTCCTTCTTTTCCGGATTATGCATTATGATCTCAAATTTCTTCCTGGCAAATTCCAGCTTCAATCCAGCACTGCCTTTTTCATCAAACTGTTCCGGCAGCAGAGATGGTGCGATCACCAGATCTCCAAGATCTCCTTTTACACCAAATACCTCTGTGATCATCGTCAGCATATACCAGCTCGCCGCACCTGTCAGATATGCATAAAGTCCTCTGCCTTCATTATCAAAATACTCCGGCAGTCCCGGGTACATTTTACTGTTTTCAAAATTCATTGCGGCTTCTAAAAGTGTCTGCAGAACTTTATGTCCCTCCCGGATAAATCCTCTCTGATACAGTGCATTCGCATACATGACTGTCATATGGGAAAACACTGCACCATTTTCTTTTTCCCCATAGGCAAATCCAAACATTCTTCCGAGATCAAATTTCTCCTCTTTAAAATCTGTATTCAGACGATATCCACCGGCTTTCTGATCAAACAGAAATTTGTCTGCACTCCTGCAGATTTCTTTTACCTGTTCCTCTCCCGCAGTTTTGCTCATGACTGCGAACACCTGTCCTGTCAGCATCATGCGGACTTCATCCTTTTTACTGTACTCAACCGCATTTCCATGATTGTCATAATATCCGTTAAACCAACCCATATCATCCCCGGCACTGATCCATTCTTTCTCTCTGATATGCTGCATCAGCCACTCTGCCTTCTCCACCAGATTCTTTCGTATCTGTTCTGTGGAAACCAGGATCATGCCTCCTTTTACATTATGTTCGCAGAGGCTGGTATATTCGTCCAGCAGTTTCTGCTTTCTGTCCGGACTTTCATATAATTCTGTTCCTTCCGCAAGCAGACATTTCATCTCTTCTGCCATTTCAATTTTACTGATCCCGGTTTTCTCTTCCATATGCTTCAGACAATCTGCAATATCTTTTAAATTTCCAGCATATGCACACGTAAATGCCACACTCTCGCCTTTTTCCCATGCCATGTCAAGTGCATCATTCCAGTCCGCACCGTGCAGTCTCATCTCATTATGCTCTCCGACATCATAAAAAGCACATAGATTCTGCAGTAAAATATGTTCTAAAATTGTTCCAAAATAAATATTTCCACCTGCTGTGCGCTGTTTATTTCCATATGCATGATCCCAGTTATTATCATGTGCAGTACCTCTTTTTGTCTGCAGATCTTTGAAATAGGTTACCTTCTCCAGCAAAATATCAAGATCTCCTGTCTGATCCAGATATAATTTTGTCGTCACAAACGGCCAGAATGCATGATCCATCCATACGCGTGTAATGTTATTGCGGTCTGCAATAAATTCTCCCTGTCTGCTGCCAATGATCGTTGCGTTCGTTCCATCCATCCTTACACCGCCATAATTGTCAACGATCATCTGGCGTACTACTGACGGCTCCATGATCAGCAGAGCAAGACAGTCCTGCCAGAGATCTCTCCAGCCACGTCCTCCTTTGCCATAATCATGATATGGTAAAAATGAACAGCCATAAATGCGGCGCAGAACCGGCTGAAAACAGATCCATTTTAAATAATTATCAATGTTTGTATCACCCGTTGAAAAATCAACATTTACTTTGTCCGTCCAGTGTTTTTTTACGGCTTCAAATGCCTTCTCGATCTGTTTTTTCGTACGGTAAGCAGATGTCATTTTCTCAATATTCTGTTTTTCCCCGGAAACCCCTGCAAGTACCAGATACGTGACTGTTTCCTGTGGTTTTAAGGTAACCGGTGCGAAACGCATTCCACCTGCTGCCTCTTTTCCCTGCAGTTTTGTTCCTGCCAGAACACCGTCCTTATCCATTCTTACCGCTTCGGGATTCAGGTAACTTCCCCCTTCCCCGATAAACATTTCCGTTGTCGGATAGAATTTTTCCGGCGCCTCTCCCTCTCCTGTAGATCCATATACAAAATAGACCGTCTGATTTTTCTGATGGCCCCTCTCATCAAAGGAAAGCACCGGGCACACCTCCACGCCATACGTTTTTGTTTCAATTCTGTGCAGCAGCGACGTCACATGACGATGATCCCTGATATTGTCTGCACTCCGTCCATAAAGCGGAATCACAGCAACCGGTGTAATCTTCTGTTCCTGATCCGCTGTATTGGTCAGTTCTGTCATCATTACTTCCATTGTCCCATCTATCGTAACAAAGGAAGTGGTTTCTGCTTTCATTTCATATTCTCTGGATATTCTCGTCAGTTTCTGCCACATAAAACCAGCTTCTAATATGCTTTCATCCTGATCCTTTGTAAATTTTGCCGCTTCCTGCTTTGCCGAAGAACCACAGACGGACCAGCTGCCCTTATTTTCAATACGACACCAAAAATTTCTCGTATTGCGGTTATTATGTAAATTTTCAATACTGACAGGTTCTAACAGAAAATGATTCTGATCTGTCTTGCTGTCTCCTCCGAGATTTGGCGTGATACTGGATTTTAACCCTGTTTCACCTGCCAGCGGAAGATACAGCCCGCTGTAATTTTCCGGATTATGAATACGGAAGGTTCCATTTTTATCTGTAAATTCTATCTTGTTCATAAGACTCTCCCTTCTTTACATGACATATTTTTTACGACATAATCAGTTCTATGTCTGTCTCATCAGTAAGCACAGTCTGCGGAATATAATTATCTTTCATCTCCTGTCCATTCACGAAAAGTTTTTTGCAGCCGCTCTCGGCATGTCCCGGATTTTTTACGGTAATATGCAGATGACATCCCCTGAAATCCTTATCTATCTCAAACAGTTCCCACTCCTTCGGAATCGACGGTGCAATGCGAAGTCCATAAAGGTCAGGACGCATGCCAAGGATTCCCTCCACACAGCCCACCATAACCGTTGATGCTGTCCCAGTCAGCCAGTGTACATGGGATCGTCCAAAATTCGGACTGTCTTTCCCTTCCGTAAACTGCCCATAACAGTATGGCTCTAATCTGCGGATCTCTGCCTTGTCATTCTGCGCTGCCGGAGCGTTCTCCATAAAATAAGTAAATGCCCTCTCCCCATGTCCTCTTAATGCTTCCGCTAAAATGATCCAGCCCTGCGACTGCGAAAAAATACCGGCATTTTCTTTTGTTCCGGCATTGTAAATAACTGCAAGAGCCCCGTCAAATGCATGTTCATGGTATGGAGGATCCATTAAGATTGCTCCATATTCCGTGTTTAACCTGTCATAAACCTGCTGTAATGCACAGTCTGCCTGTTTCTCATCTGCAAGTCCGCTGATCACCGCCCAGCTCTGAGGGTTTAACCACATATTTGCTTCCGGATCAGTACGTTTTCCAATCGTCTCTCCACTCTCCGTAAATCCACGGATAAATCTGTCTTCATCCCAGCAGAGTTCCTGGATCAGATTTCCTAACTTTTTCTGGTTTTCATCCAGAAATGCAATGTATTCCGTATCCTTTTTATGTTCTGCAAAAATGCGTAAAATTGTCATTGCATAATAAAACTGAAATGCAACAAACGTTGACTCTCCATCTTTTCCAAGTCTTAAACAGTCATTCCAGTCTGCATAGAGTCCGGCTGGCATGCTGTGCTTTCCTAGATGGTTCATGGAAAAATCAATCGCACGTTTCAAATGTTCATAAACCGTTCCTTCATCTTTATTTGCAAATGGAATTACCTCATCCATAAATGCAGTATCGCCCGTTTCTGATACATATTTGTATACTGTCGGGAACAGCCAGAGTGCATCATCTGCCCGGTAAGCCGGATGTCCTGTTTCCTGTACATAAGAAGCATCGTCCGGTGTATCTTCATGTCCTGGATTGTGTGTAAATTTAACCAGCGGAAGTCCTCCTCCGTTATCCACCTGTGCGGAGAGCATAAAACGTATTTTATCTACTGCCATTTCCGGTGCCAGATGAATCACGCCCTGAATATCCTGTACCGTATCGCGGTAACCATATCCGTTTCTTAAACCGCAATAAGTAAAAGATGCCGCTCTTGACCAGATAAATGTCATAAAGCAGTTATATGCATTCCAAGTATTGATCATAGTGTCAAATTCCTTGCTCGGTGTCTTTACCTGGAAATGGGAAAGTTTTCCATGCCAGTATGCCGTCAGTTCTTCCAGTTCTTTTTTACATACTTCCTCTGTGTTCTCATATCCTGCTACAATTTCAGCCGCCTCATCGTCTTCTTTCATTCCCACAAGAAACGCGATTTCCCTGGTTTCTCCCGGTTTCAGATGAAGTACGGTGGAAATGGCTCCGCAGCCGTTTTCATTATAATTTCCCCTGTTATTTAAAACGCCGTCTTCCACCCCTTTGGGATTTCCATATCCATGATATCTGCCAAGGAATTCTTCTTTTTCTCCACACCAGGAATCAGCTTTTGCCCCGGCAAGTCCGAAAAACCGGTTGATCACGGTCTTATGGTCAATTTCTTTTCCATTTTCAATCTTATCAAGATTTGCATGGATCATCTGGCGGATGCGGTTTTCACAGAAAACTGTCCTTGTGATAAACTGTGAATATTGGAGATTTACCTGATCCTGCTCATAATTACTGTTATTCGTAAATTCCGCATAACCGGTCACGGTCAGCTCCCTTTCCCGGTCAGAATCGTTTGTAATGCCAAGATTCCACACTTCATATGACTGATCTAACGGAACATAGTACCGCACTTCTGAACTGATACCGTCATACACAGCTTTCATCTTTGTATATGCAGTGCCATGATGGCACTCGCTCTTATAAGTATCTAAACTTTTTCCAACCGGCTGCCATGATGCAGACCAGTAATCTCTGTTTTCATTATCCCTGATATAAATATATCTGCCCGGTTCATCAAACTGGTTAAAGACATACCTTAAAATTCTTCCGTTTGCCCCTGATTTTGCAAAACTATATCCCCCTGCATTATTGGATATAATTGCTCCATACTCCGGCGAACCAAGATAGTTGACCCATGGTGCCGGTGTATCCGGTCTTGTGATCACATATTCTTTTTTACTTTCATCAAAATATCCGTATTTCATACTGCCCCTCCATAATTATACTATTTCATTCCTGCTTTCTATTGCTATGATACCTTAACTATAAAGGTTATCTGAAAATAGTTATACAAAATACGTCCTTAAAATAACAGATTCATGACCTGTCCTTTGCAGATATACTATGGTCAAAAAAATTTTCAATATATCAGAAAATTACCGGATATTTTTGTGTACTTTTTAATTTATAAGACGCAATTTCTTATAAAAAACGCAGGAATCCTCTCTGCAGATTCCCGCGTTTTCCATTTTTCTATGCAATGGCTGTTTTCTTCTGTTATTTCAAAAATCCAAACAGCCCTTTTTTCTCATATGGCTCTTTTCTGACTGCACCTGACTCATAACCTGTCCCGTCAATGACAGCCTTTAATTCCTGCTCATCAATATCCTGTTCCGTGATGATCACGGTCTGTTTTTTACTGTGAGAGGAAGATACTTTTTTAACCGGAAATGCGCCGCGAACCGCTTCATTCACATGATTTTCGCACATCCCACACTGCATTCCATCTACATCCACTGTAATCTTTAACATATTTACTCCCTGATCTGTCAGCCCGCCTCCTCACAGTCGCAGGACTGTACTACGACACTTTTAATTCTTTGTTTATCGATATAACCACATGCTTTCAAACCTGCAAGCACTACCGCATTCCAGCTTTTTGCCGATAATTCCTTTATGGTATCATCATCAAGTTCGATCGTACATGCCTTTTCTCTGTCACATACCGCCCCACATGCGATACGATACATATTTTTTCTACTGATAGCCCCGATTTCTTCTAATAAATTGACCATGCGATAAACTGTTGCCGCCCCGATTCCCGGATCAACTTCTGCTGCTCTGTAATAGATTTCCTTGCAGCAAGAACAATCTTCATTGAGAATCACGTCCAGCAACATCAGACGCTGCTTGGTAATACGACAACCCTGTTCTCTCAATCTTTGAATGACAATTTCTTTCTGCATCTGGGTTCTGTGGTAATTTGCCGTTTCATGATTTTTCTTTTTCTGACTGTTTACTCCTGCCGTCATGGTCTCCTCCTATATTAATGACAGTGCCCTCCGCACTTCCCACAATCGCCTCCGCACTGAAGGGATTTTCCGTTTTTCTTATCGCGAACCATGCTGCGGATGATAAGTCCCACAATTACCACAACTACTGCTCCCGTTACAACTGTTCCCATAAGATAATCCTCCTTGTTTTCCTCCTTGTTATAAATATGGCTGCCGTGTCAACACACGGCAGCCACCTTAGAAGCAGTGCTTATCTTGCGCCTGCCATGCCTTTTACATTTACTTTTAATGTATCGCTCTCTTTGTAAGGTCTGAATAACAGATATAAAAGACCGATTACAAGTACGAAAGCAACAACAGTTCCAATACCGAATGTACCGGTTGTGATCAATGTACCGATCTGGTAGATACATAAGGATACTACATATGCTAAACCACACTGATATCCGATTGCAAACCAGAACCATTTTGTATTGTTCATCTCTCTCTTGATAGCTCCCATTGCAGCGAAGCAAGGTGCACATAAGAGGTTGAATACCAGATAGCCGTATGCAGCTACCGGAGTCATAACAGCGGCAAGGTTGCCCCAGAATTCAGTACCATCTTCTGCAACTTCTGCGAAACCAAATAACATACCGAATGTTGCTACGACGTTCTCTTTTGCGATCAGACCGCTGATTGCTGCAACTGCCATCTTCCAGCCGTTACCACTCTGTGTCCATCCAAGCGGAGTAAAGATCCAGCCGATTGCAGAACCGATCTTTGCAAGGATACATTCTGCCTGGGCAGCCTCAAGAGCAGCACCCTCAAGTCCATCGAAACTTAACATACCAAAGCCTGCATCTGTCCATCCGAAGTTCATCAAGAACCATAAGATGATGGTTGATAACGTGATGATCGTACCAGCTTTTTTAATGAAAGACCAGCCACGCTCCCACATACTTCTTAATACGTTGCCAACTGTCGGCCAGTGATATGCCGGAAGCTCCATAACGAATGGTGCCGGATCGCCAGCGAACATTTTTGTTTTCTTTAAAATAATGCCGGAGCATACGATTGCTGCCACACCTACGAAGTATGCGCTCCATGCAACCCATCCTGCATTGTCGAAGAAAGCACCTGCGATCAAAGCGATAATTGGGAGTTTTGCTCCGCAAGGAATAAAGGTTGTTGTCATGATCGTCATTTTACGGTCACGGTCGCTCTCAATTGTTCTTGATGCCATAACACCAGGAACACCACATCCACTACCGATCAGCATCGGAATGAATGATTTTCCTGAAAGTCCGAATTTGCGGAATACACGATCCATGATGAATGCGACACGTGCCATGTAACCACAGGACTCTAAGAATGCAAGGAACAGGAACAGTACTAACATCTGCGGTACGAAACCAAGTACTGCACCTACACCGGAGATCACACCATCTACGATCAGACCTGTCAGCCAGTCAGCACATCCGATGTTTTCAAATAAACTCTGTGCACCAGGGATGATCCATTCACCAAACAGCGTATCATTTGTCCAGTCTGTTAAGATAGAACCAATCGTTGTTACAGATACATAATATACCAAAAACATTACAACTGCAAAGATCGGAATTGCAAGCCAGCGGTTTGTCACGATACGGTCGATCTTATCAGAAGTTGTAAGTTTCTCTTTGCTGCTCTTTGAAACACATTCGCCAATGATGGATGAAATGTATACATAACGCTCGTTTGTAATAATACTCTCAGTATCATCATCAAACTTATCTTCCATTTCCTTGATCTCATATGATACATCCGGAACAGATTTCATCTGCTCTTTGATCTTGTCATCTTTCTCTAATAACTTGATCGCAAAGAAACGTTTCTGATCCTCTGAAACAATACCGCTCAGTTTGTTCTCAACCTCTGTGATCACATCTTCTGCATCTTTAGAGAACTCATGTACCGGAACCATGTTCTTCTTCTGCTGTGCAAGTGCAACTGCCTTTTCAGCAGCTTTCTGGATACCGGTTCCCTTTAATGCAGAAATCTCAACGACTTCACACCCAAGCTTTCTACTTAATTTGTCAATATGTATCTTGTCACCGTTCTTCTCAACAAGATCCATCATGTTGATTGCCATAATAACCGGAATGCCAAGTTCCATCAACTGTGTGGACAGGTAAAGGTTACGCTCGATGTTTGTACCATCTACGATATTTAAGATGGCGTCCGGTCTGTCGCCGATCAGATAATTACGGGCAACAACCTCCTCAAGTGTATATGGAGATAAGGAATAAATACCCGGTAAGTCCATGATGACAACATCCTTATGTCCCTTTAATTTACCTTCTTTTTTTTCTACTGTTACTCCAGGCCAGTTACCTACGAATTGGTTAGAGCCAGTCAAAGCATTAAATAACGTTGTTTTTCCGCAGTTTGGATTACCTGCGAGTGCAATTTTTACTGCCATAACTTTTCTCCTTTTATTTTTAGTTTGCTGTAACTTGCTTTTGTTTGCTACGGCTTGCTTTCGTTTGCTATAGCTTGCTTTAGTTTGCCTTTTCTGTCTTTTGTTAGCGCATTCTAACACAAAGACAAAAAAATTCCTCTACCTCGATCATCTCAGCATCTGCTTTTCTTAAGGATAATTCGTATCCTCTTACAGTTACTTCGATTGGATCACCAAGCGGTGCTACTTTTCTTACATAGATATCCACACCCTTTGTGATGCCCATGTCCATGATTCTTCTCTTAACCGGGCCCTCGCCAGTCAGTTTTTTGACCTTTACGGTACTGCCGCAGGCTACTTCTTTCAACGTCTTCATCGTTTCGCTCCTTTTCATTTTTGTATCATGAAACTGCGCTGTTGCAACAGTTTTATACCATAATTTTATTCGCCATGTCTTTTCCGATCGCAACTCTTGAATCCTTGATGTTAACGATCATATTACCGTCGATCTCTGATACGACTGTAACTTCTCCGCCTGGAACAAAGCCAAGATTCTCTAAAAATCTTCTGGTTTCTTCTTTTCCACCGACTTTTTTAATCGTACTCGGTTCTCCTGTGTTTAACATAGTAAGCGGCATCATTTCTTCCTCTTTTCTCCTACTGTATTGATAATGATTTTCATTTCTTACGTTGGTTAGTATATTCTAACGTTCATTAGATGTCAATAACATTATTGATATTTTTTCTCATTAATTTTCATTTCATGGAAAAAAACGGATATTACAGAGACTTTTTTCACAGTTTATCGTCAAATTGCACAATAAAGTATGAAAATTTCAAGTCATTTGACTTTCAGTCTGACATGAAATTGCAGTTTCTCTATCCTATCCGTTTTATGTATTATAATTTTTACAGTTCTTCTATCTGTAATTGTACCTTCCACACGGTATGCGCCTCATCGCGCAAAAACTCTTCCGGCAGATCCGGTCCACAGGAATTACTTCCAATGCCCATCATCCGCGCATCCAGCGACAGTAAGGAACCAGACGCCGGTTCCAGTTCAAAATTATGCCTTTTTCCTGCCAGTTCTTCCACCGTGTAATCCGAAACGTTAAAATCCAGATAATTATCTGCCTCCGCAAGCAGACGGTATTTTTCATTTTCAAGTGAGACATATCGGCAGTGATAATGGCTTCCATTCTCCTGTGGTCTGATATAATTTTCATGCAGGTCTTCTACCTCTGCCTGAAACATATCGACATAACAGTGTTCCCTTTTATCAATATAGCTTTCATCCGGTCCATAGCCGTAATAAGTAACATGACGCATAGAGCGCTCAACCGGCAGCATGATCCCAAGCCGTGGCAGCGGCGGCATCGCCATATCTTTGTGCGCATCAAGCGTTACTATGACCCTGCCCCAGCGGTTCACACACCAGTCGGCATGAAGGTGCACTGCCGGCTGACGGTATATGGCTGCAATCCCTATATCTGCCACATAATGTGCCTCCCCGTCCAGACAGAATGCATCGGAATGATATACTTTGGTCATTGCCGCATCGTAGCCTGCCTCTTTCCACTTCTCCTTGATCTGGATGTCATTGTCTGTGGGTGCACGGTAAATCTGATATCCCGCATGTCCCCAGAGAATAGATTTTCCATCTTTGAAAATGCCGGTCGGCGCTCCGGTCTTCTTCCCAAAGGCAACACGAAGTGTACCGCATAATACGATCCATTCCTCCGGCTCCTCCACAAGTACGACCTCATGTTCCGCTCTGTTTTCCCTCTGCAAAACCGATACTTTCCGCTCCTGCATGCAAAACTGTGCAAATCCAAACGTACTGCTGCACGCTGCATATTCCACCGCTTTTTTCCGGATAAACGTCAGTTTTACATACACATCCATGTTTTCCGGCAGCTTTGGCACCGGGATCGTCAAGGCTGCTTTCTCATGCGGCAGCAGATGTGGCAACTCTTTTGTTCCATCTGCAAGAATGACTGTTTCGTCCTGTGCACTTCCCCCCGCTTTGATCTCATAACACAGCTCTGCCTCGCCGGATGCCTCAAGAAAATCAAACCTGTTTTCCACCAGGAACATACCATTGGCTGCATCGATCTCTGTGACAAAAACCGGACAGATCGCATTTTTCCATTCCCGAAGTCCCGTGTGCGGTGTACGGTCTGGATAGAGCAGCCCATCGACACAGAAATTGCCGTCGTGAAAGCGTTCCCCGTGATCGCCCCCATACAGATAGCGCTCTTTTCCGTTCTCTGCCACACCGTCATAAATGGCATGATCGCACCATTCCCAGACACAGCCCCCTAAAAATCCCTCATAACGGTACATTCGGTCCATATAGGCGCGGATACCGCCCGGTCCATTTCCCATTGCATGGACAAACTCACACATAAAATAAGGCTTTTTGTTTCCCGGATCTGCAAAATACTCATCAATCCATTCCACATGCGGGTACATTCTGCTGTAAAGATCGATCATGGATGTGTCGTTTACGTGACCTTCTGCTTCATAAACCGCCCCCTCGTAATGTGTCAGGCGTGTCGGGTCATATGCCTTGACCCAACGTCCTGCTTTCTCAAACGAATTTCCGTAACCGGACTCGTTCCCAAGCGACCAGATCAGGATACAGGGTGCATTTTTATCCCGCTTTACACAGCGCTCCACGCGGTCTATTACTGCCTTATCAAACATCGGATCCATTGCCAGCGTACAAAAAGTCTTTTTTGAAGAGCCCCCATAAAAAGAAGTTACTCCGTGCATCTCAATATCCGCCTCTGCGATCACATAAAAACCGTATCTGTCACAGTACTCCGGAAACCACGGTGCATTGGGATAATGGCTGGTGCGGATCGCATTAATATTATGCGCTTTCATCAATTTGAGGTCTTCCTCCAACTGTTCCCTGCTTATGGTATAGCCTGTCTTTGCATTGCTGTCATGGCGGTTCACACCGCGTATCTTGATCGGTCTCCCATTTAGTTTCACTACGGATGACTCAATGTGGATTTCCCGTATGCCCACATTCTGATGCAGGATTTCGTTTTCCGTCCGAATCTCAAGCGTATACAGATACGGCGTCTCCGCGCTCCATAACCTGGGATGTTTTACCGGAAACACAAGCTTTGCCTCACTTCCATTCGACACCAGTGTTGTCTGCCCCTCTGCTTCCACGCTGCCGGAAGCATCTCTTAGTATGGCACGCACGAAAAGCTCCCGCCTGCTGCCGCCCGTCGAGCGGGAAAGGGAAAGACAGACCTCCGCGCTCTGCGGTGTTACCTGATCTTCCCCAAACGTGATCCCGGTCGTCACTGTGTAATCACGCACAAAGTCACATGGGCGTTCGATCAGCCAGACATCCCGGAAAATACCGGACATCCGGAACTTATCCTGATCTTCCAGATATGTACCGTCACACCATTTTAACACGAGAACATCCAGACGGTTTGTGCCGTCGGCCAGCAGCTCTGTCACTTCAAATTCACTCGGCGAATGGGAAACCTGACTGTAACCTGCAAATGTTCCGTTTACCCACACATAAAAGCAGGAATCCACACCCTCAAAATAAAGATAACTGCGCGACTGTGTCTGTGACTCTCTCAAAAATTCTGTTTCGTACAGCCCGCACGGATTTTCATCCGGGACATAGGGCGGATCGAACGGGATCGGAAACCGCACATTGATATACTGGTGGCTGTCATATCCATGGTTCTGCCAACAGGATGGAACCGGTATACTGTCCCATCCCCCCTCATTTATATGCCGGCAGACATCCGTTATGTCCGCGCCCTTTCCCTCACCGGCAATGCCTGCAAACACTTCTGCCGCACTGGAAAAATAATGAAATTTCCAGTTTCCGGAAAGACAGTTTCTGCGACTCTCTCCGTTTTCATCCTGTGGCTCGCAGCAGCATCTCGTCTCCTCCGTCCCCACATGTAAAATCTCCGGGTCTTCAAAATATTTTTCCAGTCTCATAGAAATTTTCCTTTCTGCATCACGCATTACTCCGGCAGGACAGGAATGGCAAATGACACAAGCTCGAATGGATGATAAACGATCACATCTGTCCTCTCTCCCTCGCTGTCCTCCAGCAGATTTACCGGCTGTACCGCAAATGGCAGCACCAGTTTTCCTCTTGTACCATCCTGTTCACTCAGACGGATGATGATATTTTTTTCGTCCTCACTCATCTTTACCGCCTGCACATAAAGTGTTTTTTTCTCTGCTGCCTTCTGTATGACCGCATCGATACGTCCGTCGAACTGCTGCGGCAAGGCAGTCTTTTTAAGTGGTACATTAAATTCAAACGCCCTGCGGTTGATCCCTGCATCCAGATGGTTTCCTGCATGTGGAACGATCCGGTAACAAAAATCATGTTTTCCCATATCTGAGGTAATATCCGGACGGATCGTCGCGCGCAGCAGACTTAATGTAATATGATTTTCATCGACCCCGACACCATATTTTCCATCGTTTAAGATCGCAATTCCGCCGTCCGACTCTGCCATATCGCACCATTTATGCATACACACCTCAAATCTTGCCTGCTGCCAGGAAGTATTCTTATGGGTCTCCCTGCGTATAAATCCAGCGCTGGTATCGCACACCAGTTCTCTGGACACCAGATTCATCCCAAATTCCATCTTCGCAAGTTTGTGTTTCTCATGCCAGTCCACCAGATGTTCCACTTCGATCTCGTTGCTGTCCGCAAACAGCCGTATCTGCATCTTCCAGCTGCTCGCCTCTGTGCCAAGCACCACCTCAAACAATGCACATGCACCATCTGCCACCACCAGATGAAGCGGTTTTTTCACAGTGATCTCAAGCTCTTTCTCTTTGTAGTTCGGCAGAATATCCCATGCGTCATAAACACCCGGCAGATCCTGATAAATGTGCAGTTTGTGAAACGCACCATCCGTCCATTCACGGTCAAGATCCCTGTCATAAAAACTTTCCATGCTCCCGTCTTTCGCAAAACAGATTTTCGCATGCGCGGTTTCTACCCGGACCCGATACGGCTCATCTACATATTTGACTGTAATCCAGTCCGCCGGTCTTTCTGCCAGAAGCCGTGCCTTTTTCTCCATCTGCCCTGCATCCATGGTCTCAAACGGTGCCATCTGCGGGCACACAAATGCACCTTTTTTTCCTTTCCGCAGAACCGGTCCATCCTCCATCTCAACAAAGGTAACTTCCGTCCGCTCCTGCCCTAACGAGTTAAAATAGGTATCCCCTGTTCCAATCAGGGAATCCACACATTCCCTCACTTTTTTATAGTCCTCCATCGCATCCTCGTAGACCGGATGGATATGACTTCCCGGCAGGATATCATGGAACTGATTGACCAGAAACTTCTTATATATATCCCGCACCTGTTCTGCAGGATAAGTTTCTCCCGAAAGGCAGCGCAGGGACAATAACAGTTCTGCCTCGCGCAGGGCAAATTCCAGCTCCCGGTTCTCACGTTTCAGGTTGGATTTCGTTGTGAATGTCCCCCTGTGCATTTCCAGATATAATTCACCATCCCACACAGCAAGATTTTCATTTCCCTTTAAATTCTTTTCCAGAAAACTTGTGCCCCCGGTCTGCTCGGTCTTTGGCATGACAGACAGTTTGTCAAACCGGTGCATCAGTTCGATCATCTCCTCCGTAGCACCGCTGCCCCCATCGCCATATCCAAACATGGACAACGTCTGTCCGCCGCTCTCCTTATCCTGATATGCCTCCCAGTTCTCCTGGATCTGGCTTGGCATATTCCAGGTGATAAAGTGTGTTGGAGGAACACATGCATAGACATCTGTGCCATCGATCCCGCGCCATATAAAATTATTGTGCGGAAAACGGTTGGTATCGTTCCATGTGGACATTTTATTTGACACAAAATACTCCACTCCGCTCTTTTTCAAGATCTGCGGCAGTATCCAGCTGTTTCCAAAAACATCCGGCAGCCATGCATTATTGACAGTCTTACCGAACCGGCTGCGGAAATACATCTGTCCATACAGACACTGGCGGATCAGACTTTCCGCCGACGGGATATTGCAGTCCGGCTCAATATACATCGCCCCGACCGGTTCGAAATTGCCCGCCGCGATCTTTTCCTTTAATTCCTCAAACAGTTCCGGGTAATATTTTTCCAGAAGTTCATAGGTATACGCCTGTGTATGCGTGTAATGAAAATCCGGGTACCGGTCCATCAGCCGCATCTGAATCAGCACGGTGCGCGCATTCTTCTGTACCGCATGGATCCTGCGCCAGTAATAGGCAATATCAAGATGCGAATGCCCTACTAATGCCACATTGCCGCTGCCGCGGAAATCACCATTTTCATAGATATGTTTCTCTATGTAAGCAGATGCCGCGCGGATTCCCTCATTGACATATTCATACTTCTCCCGCTCCATGGATGGCGACTCCTGATTTTGTCCGATGCATTCCCTCAGTGTCTCAAAGTCAATCTCGTTTAAGGCATTATTTAATTCCTGATTTAAGAATTTTCTGTAATCTTCATTAAAATAGGTACTTTTTGAAACATCCAGAAGAAGCTGCAGATCATAAAAAAGGCTCAGTGCATCCTGATTTACTGTTGCAAGATATAATCCCTGAAATTCCTGTCTGCACCCCTTTAATTTCATGGAATCCGGATTTCGCTCATCATCCGGCTTTGAACGGTTGTACCCCTCCATCTCGATCAGGAGTTCCCCGCTGTCAATGTAAGGACTGAGCAGTACACGGTCACGGTTTGGATCCATGCCGCCCACATAAACCCCATTGACCTTTACAATGATCTCCGCCGCCGTCCACATGGAAAGCCACAGCTCTTTTCCCTGCATCTCTTTTGGCACGGTCACTTTTGCCTTAAAAAAAACCGTTCCGTCGGGCGTAAAATAAATATCGCCCTTTTTTAATCTGCGATAACCACCCGGACAATACTCATAAGTGTTCTCTCCCGTCTGTCTCGCATCCGTAATTTCAATATCTGTAATCTCATATTTACTTTCATATAAAAACCGTTTCAGCCATCCGGCTCGCAGATCCGTATACTCCTCCGGTCTCATGCTTCTGCGGACTACCTGTACAAATGCCATTGCCTCTTCCTCCTTAAATCGTATCCCAGAAAAACGGTTTTTTCCGTTCTGCAAAAACCGTGACGTCTATCCCAAGATCTCTTTTTATTTCTTCCTCGATCCAGCTCATACAGCGTGGTACGATCGCACACTTCGAACATTCCCCCTGCAGCCTGACATGTAAAACATTTCCATCAGTTCCGGTAAGATCAATAAAACCGCCATCCCCCTGCAATTTAGGGGCTATCACTTCATCCACATATTTTTTTAATCTCTCGTCCATTTTTATCCCTTTACTGCTCCTGCTGTCATACCATTGATAAAATATTTACTTGCAAAAATGTAAATGACCAGAATCGGAACGATCGCGATGGTCGCCCCGGCAAACATGATATTCCATGCTGCTGCACCATCGCCCGCATTCTTTAACATGGTCACCCCGACTGTCAGGGGACGCTTTGAGGCATCCGTCATTGTAAATACCAGCGGAAGGATATATTCGTTCCAGCCTCCGCGGAAAGACAATAGCGCCACGGTTGCAAGGATCGGCTTTAATACCGGAAGAATGATCTTATAAAATGTCTGGAAAAATGTGCATCCATCGATTTTTGCCGCCTCATCGAGTTCCTTCGGGACCGAATTCATATAGCCGCGGATCAGGAAAATATAAGTTGCCTGTGCAGTTCCCGCCGAGATGAACACAACGCTCCAGAGAGACGTATTCATATGGATTTTTACCGCCAGTTCAAACAGTGGACGCAGTGTTACCGATCCTACATTTACAAACATAAATGCCACAAACAGACCATAGATCAGTTCCTTGCCCCTGAAATTTTTACGGGCAAATACATATCCTGCCATGCTTGTGACAACTAAGGTCAGGATCATGACACTTAAAGCAAGGAATATACTGTTTCCTGTGTACACCGCAAAGTTTGCAGAATTCCACGCATCAATAAAATTCTGTACGATCCATTCAGATGGGAAAATATTGATCCCGCCTGTAAGTAATTCCTGGTTCTTCTTAAACGCCCCCAGCACTACATAAAAAATAGGGTACAGCGTCAGGAACGCCACAAACGACATGAGCAGAACTACCAGGAAACGGATGACCTTTGTGCCGGTAGAATATACTGCCGTGTCATTTTTCTTTCGCATTTTCATCTGTAAAACCTCCTTATACCACCTCATCAAGTTTTCTTGCAAAATACATATAAACAGCTGTCACGATACCAATGATCAGCGCAGCAACCAAGCTTAACACGGTCGCATAACCGATCTGTGGGTTTGTCCCGACATCTTTTCCAAAAATAAGCTGGTAAATATATAAAAACATGACCTGTGTACGGTTGTTCGGTCCGCCGTTTGTAAGTACCATGATTGACTCATAATCCTTAAATGCCCCGGTGATCGCCAGCATTAAAATAATTTTTAACATCGGGCTTAACATCGGCAGTGTGATCTTAAAAAATGTCTGGATTCCATTTGCCCCGTCGATTTTTGCCGACTCATATACGTCCTCCGAAATGCTCGACATTCCTGAGATAAAATAGATCATATAATTACCAAAACCTGCCCAGAGTGCAACAATCAGAACCGACCACATGGCGGTCTTTGCATCCCCTAACCAGTTAACATTCTGCCCTATCACGCCGATCGCCTTTAACACGCCGTTTAAAACGCCATTATACGCCGCAAAGATAAATCCGAATACCATACTTGACACTGCGGTAGAAATGATCGTCGGCATAAAATAGATCCCCCGGAAAAAGGAGCTGCCCCTTAATTTCTGGTTCAGAAAAACTGCCATAATCAGTGCCAGCGGAATGATAAATATAATTTTGAGCACCGCATATTCAAATGTGTGCAGCACACTCTGCCAGAACGTCGTATCGGTAAGCATACGCTCAAAATTGTGCATTCCGGTATACGTCGCCGTCAATCCATTGTACTCGTAACATACATATCGGAAAATCCAGCAAAACGGGTATACTGAGACTACCAGTAACATAATGACCGCCGGCAAAAGCATAAGACCTGCCGCAATATCTCCCTTGTTTTTTGCGCGTTTCAGCCGTTCCGCAAAACTAAGGTTCTTTTTTGTTTTTATCACTGTCGTATTATTTTTACTCATATGACTCTCCATTCCTGCGTGTGAAAAATCCCACTTTTCACACTGCCCTCCATTTTTATGCTGCCTGCATCCATATACTCCTGTCTTTCCATGGCGCTATCCTTCCATGGCAACGGGTCCATATGGATGCAGGCATCCTTTTCTTTCCTGCATCCATACCCGGACAGCGTTTTACTCTGTTTTATAGGTAACGGTTCCTGCTGACGGCTGAAGCGGATCATAGTTCTCAACAATGACACGTTTGCATGTTCCATTGGAAAGTCCGCTCTCAAGTGCTGCATTATAGCGTGTATTCAGATCTTCGATGGCTTCATCTGCACTGACATATCCAAGTACTACATTCCATAACACGGTCTTCCAGTCATCTCCCTCTACGCTGACTGCCGGTGTTGCCGGATAAACATCCTCGTAATCCTGAAGTTCAAAATCTGCAAGTCTGCCAATATTGCTTGTATCGACAATGTTGCTCATATAACCGGATAACGGAATGCTGTAACCACCCTCAAAATATCCCTTTAAGAAATCTTCACTTGAAAAATATTTGATGACTTCCCATGCTGCATCTTTATTTTCACAGGAACTTAGCATGACATATCCGCCGTTCGGTGAGCAGCTCAGCGCGCCTTTGACTTCACCGGTCAGAGTTGGCAGTTCTGCTACACCCCAGTCAAAGGAGCACGGGAACTGATCGGTAAATACACCTGCTTCCTGGGATGCATTTCCCCAGAGTGCAAATGCACCCTGTGCAAATAATGCACGGCTGTTATCTACGCCCTGATTTTCAGAGCCTGGAAGCACAGAACCATCTGCATAAAGTTTTGCCGCTTCCTCCACGATCTCTTTCCAGCTGCTAAAATCATATACGCCATTGGCATAATCATATCCGCCAGGAGTTGCGCCGCTCATCTCACCACATCCCTCTAACCATCTTGAAAACGGACTGGATGAAGTGAATGCGATCCCGTAAGTGGAATCATTGGTAGCTGCTTTGGCAAGCTCCACGAAATCTGATAATTTTGACGGTATCTCTGTTGCCCCGGCAGCATTTACCAGATCTTTGTTCCACTCAATCCTTGTTCCGGTACGGACACCGTTTGGAACCCAGTAGATATCATCCCCAAAGGAGGTAAGTCCCTCGTATTTATGGTCATATGCCTCCGTTACTTTCTGAAATTCTTCGTCCCCTGCGATATAGTCTTTGATGTTATAGAAGATACCGGCATCCACATATGTCTGTAATGTCATGTTATCGGATGCCTGGATGCTGATAATGTCCGGTGCCGTTCCGCCCTGATAGGCAAGCTGGATGGAATTGGCCCAGTCATCTGTCAGTATCGTGTAATTGATCTGTATATCACTGTGGCTCGCATTGAAAGAATCGATCATCTCATTCATATATGCCTCGTCATGACGGTTGTTTGTCCAGAATTCAATCGTCGCTGCACCGTCTTTCTTCGTATCCGATACTGCTGTCTCTGTTCCTGAAGCGGTCGTATCTTTCGCACTTTCTGTTCCCCCATTGTTTCCGCAGCCTGTAACAGAAATTATCATTGCCGCTGCAAGCATTGCACTAATCACTTTCTTTTTCATAGTTTTCTCCTTCCTTTGTTTCAGGTGTTTTCTGTTGTGACTATCATGCCAGATTTTTCATTTCCGAACAACGGCAGTTTCCACGAACAATGTAACACTTTCTAATATCCGGTCATAAAACTTATACAAACTGCCCCTTTTGCTTTCCATATCTCCATGTTAATATATACAAGTATTTTAATAAAACTTTTTTATTTTTGTATATCATTACAATTGCAGCGCAATATATGATTGATGAAAGGGGGATTACACAATGAACGAACATATGGATGTCACACTGATGATCGCAGATGATGAATCCTTCATATTGAGAGGCTTAAAAGAAATTGTTTCGGATTCTGACCTGCCCCTGAAACTGATTGGAACTGCCGGGAACGGCATGGATGCCTTTGCACTCCTTCTCTCTTCCAGCCCTGACATTGCGATCATGGATATCCGCATGCCGGGCATGGACGGACTGGAAGTGATCCGCAGGGCAAGAGATGCCGGACTTACCACTCACTTTCTGATCCTGAGCGGTTATAATGACTTTTCCTATGCACAGGAAGCGATCCGCTACAATGTCCACGGATATTTTTTAAAACCTTTAAATATCCCGGAATTCAGGCAGGCACTTTCCGCCGAATACCAGGATGTCCTTGCCACACGCGCAAAATCTGCATCCGATACAATCAGCACGGACGAACTGAGCAGCCTGATGGAATCTTCGCGTTCCTATTTTCTTGCACAGCTTCTGCAGGGTGAGATTTCCTCTGCCGACGTGACAAATGCACGCTTAAATTTTCTGCATATAAACCTTGGTCCCGATTCCTCCGTGGCTGTCATACTGACACCGGAAAACTCTGACTCCGATTTTGAGACCGACTTTGCATCTATCATCACACATACCATCCATCCGGTCTTAAAAACATTTTTTTATGAGGCGTTTCTCTATCAGGAACAGCAGATCGTATGTATCATCAATCTTTCTGCCGGAAACGAAGATCTTCTGCTTGCAAGGATCAAAGCCTGTCTCACCGGCCTGCAGAAAAAAAACGGACTTTCTTTTTTAGCTGCGGTCGGAACGATTGTACCGGAACTGTGCCAGTGCTCTGCCTCTTATCAGGCAGCCCTCTCCGCACTGTCCTACCGCATTTACGGAACAGACACAAAAATCTTTGATTCCGGCATCATCTGCCACCAGCTGCCCCAGGAATCGCCCCGCAGTATCGATTCCGCACCACTTGCTGATGCCATTTTAAACGGTGATACCACGCGGATCAAAGATTACTGCTCGGCATTTTTTGATTCGCTGTTTTTTGTGCGCATGCCACCACCAAACTACATATTCGGGATGTTTTTATTTCTGATTTCCAACGTCCAGAAAGATATCGCCATCAAATCCAGTCATCCAGTCTCTTTTCCGGAATTTACCTTTGATGACTTAAATATCCTCCCATCTGTATCTGAACTTAAGGACTGGCTCATTGATTTCTTTCTGAATTATTCCGAGCTGCTGACCGCAAGCCATAACGGCCATGACCAGATCATCCGTCAGGCAAAGGAGTATATCCGGTCACATCTTGACTGCAATATCAAGGCGAAGGATGTCGCAGCACTTGTCGGGCTGAGTGAAGCGTACTTTACCATATATTTTAAGAATCACTCTGGTGTGAACTTCCGTGACTATATCCTGTCCGAGAAAATGGAGTACGCAAAATCCCTGATCTGTGCACAAAACTGTTCGATCACGGAAATCGCTTACCAGATCGGTTACCAGGATTACCGCTCCTTTTCCCGCGCATTTAAAAATACCGTCGGCATGTCGCCCTCCGAATATTTAAATGCCGCCAGCAAAAATACTTCCCCATGAAAGGACTTCCTTATGAAACACTCTATATTTTCCACAAAATTAGCCATGAAGATCTGGCTTTATATCATGCTGACTGTTATTGCAATCCTGCTTGTCGTAGGCATCGCATTAGAAATATTTTTCCGCCACTATGTGGCAAACGAAACCCTGCGGAATGCCACACGCGATACAACCTACGCTGCCGACGCATTTTCCGAGGAATATGAAAATATTTTAAAACGTTTTGTCAGCCATACGGCATCTGCGGACTCCTACCAGCTCATGTGTGATGTGTCCGTACCACACACCAAAGAGTACATGAACTTAAATACGAGTCTGCAGTCACAGCTCTCCCTTTATACGGACAGCAGCTCACTGATCCACACTGCCATGTTTTCCGACACCAAAGGCCAGCTTTTCTACTCCTATAAATCAAGACTGCGCGATGACACCTTTTCGCCGACGGACACATATGCACTGTCCGGCGCCCCCTCCATCTGCATTCATCCTGCCACACAAAGTCCTTTCCGCGGCCAGTCGGACATGGTTGTCATTACTTACCTTCTTACCGTCAATCCGAGTGAGCGGATGGTATTGTTAGCTGACTCCTACGAAAACTGTGATGCTGTTTTATATTTTTTCCTGAATGCACAGCATATCCAGGATTATCTGGCTCTTTATTACAACGGAAGCACCTCGGATGTCCTGCTCTACCTTACCGACGGCTCCGGTACTCCCATCAGCCTGTCCTCTGCGGATGACAATTATGCCATCGCCACGGACACAGCCATCCAGCGCGGCATCCGCTATCTGTCCGGTACCGGCAATAAATTACTGCACACCGGTGACCGCTATATCCTTCTCGTGCCGATTGCAAACAGCGACCTGTATCTGGCAAATATCCTGCCGGAATATGCGGTTTATACCAGGATCCGCAGCCTTGACCTTATGCTCTTATCGATCGCTCTGGTCATGTTTTTACTGATTCCGTTCCTGCTGTTTTTTGTGACACGTTTTGTCACAAAACCGCTGAAACTCCTGATGCAGTCCGTACAGGAGATTGAAATAGGGACCTATGAAAAACCGGCTGACGGAATCCCTCCTGCCGACGAGATCGGTCAGTTAAGCCGCTCCATCGATTCCATGTATCAGACAATCCAGCAGCAGTTCCGGCAGATCAAACAGGATGAACGGGAGAATTTCCAGATGGAACTGCGGCTGCTCTCCGAGCAGATCAATCCACATTTTCTTTACAATACACTGGAATGTATTAATATGGAAATCTACAATCATCATAATGATACTGCCTCCTCGATGCTGTCAAACCTCGGCGGCTACCTCCGCATCAGCTTATCTTACGGAAACAGCCAGCATCTGATCAGCCAGGAGGTCGACCAGGTCAAAGCCTACGTCAATATCATGAATTACCGTTTTCGGCACAGTATCCATCTGACCACCAATATTGACGGTGATCTGCTCTCCATGAAGATTTTAAAATCCATTTTACAGCCTCTGGTTGAAAATGCCTTAAAGCACGGTTTTTCCATCGACAGCAGTGTCTATTTCCCGATTGCTCCCATGATCGATATTTCCATCTGGAGAGAGCCTGACACCTTAAGTATCGCCATCACAGACAACGGTGCCGGCATAGATATAGAGCACGCCAAAGAAATCATGTATGGTTCAGGGACAGATGCAGACGGCAGACATCATGTCGGACTTCACAATATTTACCATCGTCTCAACTCCTTTTACGGAAAAACAGACATTACATTTTCTTCCATTCCTTTTTACGAAAATAAAATTCTGATCCGTTTTCCTTATCAGAATTTCTGTGAAACACAGAATGAATGTGACTGACAAAAAACCGCTGGGCAGCGATGTACTCGCCATCCAGCGGTTTTATTCTTAACATAAAGATATCTCAGGCACCGGCGCTATCAGCTGTAACACTGCAAATGTGTTCTTTTCGAGGGTTATTACCCCTCTTTCTTCCCCGGCTTTCTGTTCCATCTCCCGGATTGCCACCCGATCCGGCTTCTCCAGGGAATTAAAAGCTTCTTTTTCCATTCCGCCCAACAGCCATACACGCTCAACCTGATACGGTTTTCCAGTCTCATCACAAATGGTAAGCTGTTTTTCCTTCTCCGACGCATTCACGATTTTGCAATAAACTGCGCCTGTCGCATCATCTCTTACCGGATTATAATAGACCTGCTCCATCTGTGTTTTCTTTTCTTCCCCAAGAGTATCTAACACCGATGTCCCTTTCATGCATGAAAACATCTTTTGCACATAATAATTCGGCGTTGCGTATGATGTTTCTCCGTCAAACCAGATCATATCCGGCGCCCACTGTGTAAATCCAAGTCTGGCAAATAATGGTGCATAAGACGCCAGTACGACCACATCTGCATTTCTTTCCACTCCGGTTAAAAATGCAGCCTCTGCTAATGCCCCTCCAAGACAGTTTTTCTGTTCCATCAATTCAGTGTGCCCCGGGTGCGCTGCATATTCCCCTGCAAATACTTTGACATCTCTTGGATATTCATCGTAAAAATCTGTATGCGCATAAAACCAGTCCGGTTCCACATAATAATGTTCATCTACTGCATATACATAATTTTTCTGTGTTTTTACTGCGCCATGATAATATTTCCATGCCTTTTCATAACGTTCTGATGTGATATCCGGTCCTGCAGAACCGATCAGCCGGATCTCCGGATATTTTGCATGAATGCATTCTTCAAACAGACGATACCTCTCAAAAAATCCGGACTTCTCTGTCTCCCACTGTTCATTGCCAATTCCAAGCATTGTAAGATGGAACGGTTCTTTATGTCCCATTGCCACGCGCACACTGCCCCATCTGCCGTCTTCCGCACCATTTGCAAACTCGATCAGATCCAGTGCATCCTGTAAGTACTGCCCAAACGCCTCCGTCCCGGGCTGTACCATCTCATAAGACTGATACTGGCATGCCAGTCCGACGTTTAACACAGGAAGCGGTTTCGCACCAAGTGCCTCGCAGAGCAGGAAAAATTCATAATATCCCATTCCAAGTGTCTGGTTATAATGTGAAAATACACTGTGATATCCGTTTTCCTCATTTACCAGATGCACTGCCCAGCGATTCCAGTTGGATCTGCGATGCTCTACCGGTTTTAGTGTCTCCTTGAACC
>ERZ791734.1051-NODE-1051-length-28231-cov-4.741163_pt1 | contig 28231 bp, 48 predicted proteins | sample MGYA00509953_ERZ791734 | MGnify/ENA primary metagenome ERZ791734 (study PRJEB30046, sample SAMN00792038) | human gut metagenome | study: EMG produced TPA metagenomics assembly of the A metagenome-wide association study of gut microbiota in type 2...
ACCTCCTTATGTGACAAGAGGACTTGCCCCAGTCGCCCGGACAACGGCGTTGTTTTCTCTGACCACCGTCTCAAACAATTTCTTCCCAGTCACGCTGTCGAGAACAATGGTCACATGGACTTCTCCAGAACCACCAGATTCTTCGCGGACAATTTTCCGAATAAGTCCTTCCGGGGCTTCGATGTTATTCCCGTGGGTCTGGTCGCCAAGAACAGCAAGGAATTCATCATTTGCCGGGATAACTGCACCTTTTGCAAGATGCGGAAGCACATTCTCACTGATATAGGAAATGTTCACACCGATAGACTTCCCGCCAATGGCTGGCACCCACGAAGGAACATCAAAACTGATTTTATTCATCTGCTTAATGAGCCAGTTCAGCCCTCTGATGATGATATTGATTGCGCCGTTAAGCAGGTCGATTATGGTGTTCCATACACCCTTGAAAATGTCCTTAATTCCTTCCCACGCCTTGTCAAAATCCATAGAGAAAACGCCAGAAATAAACTTGATAAGACCGGAGAAAATCATCTTAATGTCTCCGATTACATTCCCGACGGTCTGCTTTATGCTGCCAAAAACGGAGGTTACAATAGCTTTGATTCCGGTAATAAGCGGTTTCAACTTTCCGTTTGTTTTCTGGTCAATCCAATCCAACAATCCGTTAAACCAATCTCTTATACCGTCAATTACAGCACCAATCGCTTTCCCAAGACCGTTAAAGATTCCAGCGATTCCATTTGTAGCTCTTTCTATATCTCCAGTAAAAATTCCCGCAAAGAAATCAATAAATCCCTTTAGCGTTTCTTTGACTCCTTCGATAAGTTCCTGCCCGTGCCCGGTCGCCGTAGTAACGCTAAGCAGCAGCGATGCAATCATTCCGATAAGAAGCGGGATAAAGGAACCGGTCAAAATGCCGATGCCTACGCCAGCCGCGAGAATTCCAGCAACAGCAAGCATTTGATTCTGGAAATTCCATCCATTTTTCTCCGCATCAGTAAACGCAACGGCCAAAACAGCAAGCCCGGAAACAATGGCTGTAATTCCTCCAGCCACCGGCCCAAGAGCGACATACAGTCCTGTCACGGCAAGCGTCATGCCGAAAATCATCCCGGCCATGTTTTCTTGCGTTACACCGTTTACGATCGAATCTAAAATGTTCTGTACAAGCGTAAGCGCACCATAAATGCCCACAGCAAGTCCAATGGTTTTTTGCAAATTAAAACCAAATTTTTTCCCAATTCTCCATGCAGAAAGGCCAGCACCGATAGCGAGAACCCACGGGAGTGCGTTTTTGAGCTTCTGCGTGACTTCATCAATCTGCTTGCTTACTGCATCGCCAAGGAAGTCATATTCCGGAAGCTCAAAGTCAAACCCGCCGCCGCTGGATGCACCGGCAGAACCCGATCCAGACGAAGTGTTGCCGTTCAGAATGTTAAGCTCATCAAAGCCCATAACGGACTTTTTCAGTTCTTTTGCTGCGCTGGTGGCATCATCAAGCCCGGAAGCGGCATCTTCTGCGCCGCTGGCCAGATTTCCAACGCCAGAATAGTCAATCTCCGTGAGCTTGAATCCAAACAGTTTTGCAATGGCGTCCGCCAACTCGCGCACAACACGAAGAACAGCGATTGCAACGGGAAGAATTTTTTGGAGTAGCGGAATGAAAATGTTGCCGATTGCTCTCGATGCCTGCGTCAGCTGCGCTTGGAAGATGCGGAGTTGGTTTGCCGGGGCTTCCAGCGAACGAGCCATGTCGCCCTGCGCCGTTGTTACCTGCGTCATAATGGCGTAGTAGCGCAGCTCCGCTTTTTCCGCTTGCGTCATAGCAGAAACAGATTTTTCAATCCCCAGCGTCAAGGCGGTTTGTTCCAGTTTGGCTTGCGACAGGTCATAGCCCAATCTACGCAACGGTTCCAATTCGCCAGAAATGCCGGATTGCAACTTTTGCATAGCGTCCTCAACAGAGATGTTGAAGAACGAAGAAATGTCATAGCCGAGCTGCGTAAGGTTCTTGCTCATCAAGTAGGCACGGTCTGAGACAGAACCGAAGCCAGTCAGCAAAGTGTTAAATACGCCTTGATTGCGCATCCACTTGGCGGGGTCAATGCCCATCACTTCTCCAACATTTTCAGCGTACTCTTGGGCTTCTTTTGCGTATTGCCCCATTGATGCGGTGAAAAGGTTTAGGTCTTCCTGATAATCATTTGATTCGGTGATGGCCTTTGACAGTTCGGAGCGGAGCATTCTGATTCCAACCAGTACTCCGGTTGTTTTCAAAGACTGGAAAAAACCGCCAAGCTTACCAGACCTTGATGTTTTCTCAATGTTGTTCAGAGACTTGTTAAAGGAATCTACCTGTTTCGACGCTCCGCTGAGGCCGGATGCTCCGCCGGAAGTGGCAGTCTTTAGGGAGGACAACGCTTTTTCAAGCCGTCCCAAAGACGCAACGGCACTATCGCTGTTCTCTTTGATTTGGAACTCAAGCCCTTGGATTTCAAGATTGTCCATGCTTCTCACCTCCCGGCTCGAATTTCTTATTGTTGGCAATCATAAACATTTCCATGATGGATTTTGCACGGCTATCATTCTTCTGCTCTTTCGCCTTTTTCTCCGCAGAATTACTGCTTTCTCCAACCTGATATGGGGAATCTCGATACGGAATAGGCTTTGTACCTTTCTTTGCGAACGCATGAAGAATGGGCGAAACATCCGCCAAGGCTTCATAGAAATACGCACCCTGTAACCATGCTTGCTGGTTATCCAAGTCCTGCTTGATTTTCGCCGCCTTGCGATAATACCTGACCAACTCACAATCCATTTCCCAGAACTGTTCGTAGGTCATACCTATTGCAAGGTAATAAGGGAAAACCTCATAAAACTTGTCCGTGTAAGCGTAGAGGGGGGTATTTCCCCCCTCTTTATCGGGCGGCGGTTCGCTTACCAGTCCACCGTCCAGCTGGCGTTTCCCTCGGCTTCGGGATCATCCATGAGCGCTACAATGGGTTCGCTATACATTTCCACAAGCTTGCCCAGCATATCTCCCTTGTTGGGCAGCTGGGCGTAAATCTTGTCGATAACATCACGCTTTACATAGCGGTGATGCGCCAAAAAAGCGCCAGCAAACAGGGCGGGCAGATAGGTCATTGGCTTGCGCTGCAGTTCCTCGATTTCGAAGCCCTGCCGCTCCATCATTTCCACAGATTTTCTGGTGTATTCCAGCACATACTTTACATCGTTGTGCTCGATGGTCATTGTCTTTGCCATAATTCCTCCTTACTCGCCGTCATCCAAAGTGATGACCGAGGTGGGCGCGATGGTGATATTCATTCCGACCACTTCGTTTACGCCGCCGCCTGTGGGATACACGGAAAGCTGGCCCTTAAAGGAAAACTTTCCGTCAGAGCCGGTGGGGGTAACAGAGCCACCGGCTTCTGTGCCGCCAAACCACACGGCATAATCCGCCTCCGTACCCTCTTTTGCTTTCAGAGTCTTGTAATCGGCCAGTGTGTAGTTTGCCGTGAAACTCAGGCCGTCCATAGACTGAATACCGGCGATGTAGGTCTGCATCTTGTCAGACAGGGTGGTGGTTTCCAGCATTTCGGGGTCACCGCCAAGGTCGGGGAACTCCTTAATGTCCACCAGTTTTGTCCAAGTGTTCCCGGGAGCACTTTTCTGCATCAGAAAACTCTTATATGTACTGATTGGCATAATTTACCTCCTAAAAAGTGTGTTTCCGTCCGTTTCGGCACGGTATCGTGCCACTAAGCGATAGATTGACGCACTGTCCATGTTCGGGACGGGTGTCATGGAAATGCGTGTGAAATTCATTGCATACAGCATTTTGTCGATTTCTGACAGGATGCTGCGGCACTCTGATTTGCTTTCGCCGGTTTTGGTGGAGTAGACATTGACCTCATACATGACGGTTGCATACCGTTCGGCGCCGGAACTGTCCTGATTAGATGTGGTCATGTAATTGTCCTGTTCTACAATGCTTGCGTGGGGAAACTTGGGAGGAGATTTTACATACGCCCCGGAAACATCTATACCCTTGAATTTCTTCCGTAGGGCTTCTGCAATCGGGGTAAAAACCATCCGTTCCACATCAATCATCGGAACACCTCCTTTACGAGTGCGCCAAGCCGTAACTCCAATTCTTTTACGGCGTTATACATGGGCATATTTGCGGGGTTGCCGTGTGTAAGAACAAGCGTTCCCTTTGCCCTCTCTCCTGCAACTGTTCCGTTTGTCCCGGGGTCTCCGTAATAGCCCCATGTGGTTTGTTTTCCGTGTCCATTCCCATACGTGCCACGCACCATACCAAGATCACTTGCTTCCGGGTGGTTATCCGGGTAAGTTATTCCGGTGCCGAACTCAATAAATAAGACCGTGCCTCCAACGGCGACAACGGCCTTTATTTTCCCTCGATCTTCGACAGACACGGTCACATCGTTTGTGCCGTCATATGTGGCATCCGAAAAACCTGCGCTTGCCACCTCATAGCCCTCTTGTGCAAGACGTTCCAGCAGCAGCGTGCAGCCAGTTTTCAGCCATTCTCGGTATTCCTGAACGGAATCGATCATCTGCTGCACGCCGGTTGGAGAAAGGGTGGTAACAACCTTATGCTTCACGATACATTCACCTTGCTTATGGCAATGGAAATGGAATTGAGCGACTTGGCCACTCGCTTTACGACGTAGTCATACAGAGGCTTTTTCCCGTCATACTCCGGCTCCTTGTCTACAAACAGAACAGTATCCTCGCTGATAGGGCAGCTCATGTCATCCGTGACAATAACCTTGTCATAAGACACAAATTGTCCGAACTGCTCCACCTGCGCCGCACCGGATGCAGGGGAGATATTCGCCAGCATTTTCACTGCGTCCTTGTATTTTACGGACATTTGCCCAGTTTCATATCCATCATCGGACACATTCATAGTTTTCCCGTCATACAGGAGATACCAAAATTCCGATTTGTTCCGATCCATACATCTCATTTCACCACCCCCGCATAAGGGACAATGTCACGCAAGAGGGAGGACGGAACATCTCCATCCTCATAGGAGCGGGAAATGCCATTCTCGCTGTGCGCTGTTTCGCCCTCTGCTCCGCGCTTGTTCAGCAGATATGCTGCAATCTCCACCTGTGTCATGTGATACCGTTCGGGGACTTCTTTAATCGTGTCGTCAAACGGGTATAGTTTGCGCAGCACTTTATCCCCGGCAATAGCAAGGTAGGCGGAAAGCACGCTTCCTTGCTGGTCTGTCATAGTAGCTAGAAGCTCGGTCTTTTCAGCTTCGGTCATACTTCCCGCCCTCCCTTATCAGCCGGTCACAGCCTTGGTGTTTACAGGATTGCTTGCGTCATTGGCAATAAACACGCTGCGGCTGTAGGTGGGCGCGGTGAAATCGGTGGAAATACCGGTGAACTTGCCGTGATACCATTCGGGGCCGTGGTCAAGGCCGACCTGCCCGAACAGCTGGTACTTCTCACCAGCGCCGGTCTTGGACAGCTGCTCCAGGAAGAAATTGCCCTTGCCTGGGACAGGCTGGTACACAGGGGCGATAACATCCAGATTCAGCAGCAGAGCGGTGCCAGCGGGCAGACACTCACCCAGATACAGATAAACCACGCCCAGCGGGGTGATTACGCTGGACAGCGCAATACCGTTGATCTCACGGGCAACAGGGACAACAGTCAGCCCATTCTGCACGGCATCCGCATTGATCTGGAACATGGTCACGGCATCGCACCACAGCGCCAGGCCATTGGTGGGAGCGTTGGCTCCGTAAATCTTCTTCACCATGTCAGCCACATCCCACAGGCCCAGAGGCTTTGAACCCATAACGGTAACATTGGTGGTAATTGCGGTGGTAAGTCCCCTGGTCTTGTTGATCTTGGAATCGTCCGTGGCCTTGTTGTATGCGCCCTGGATGAAGGTGAACTCCATGTCCCGGGCGATCTTCTGGATCTTTGCACCCACCTGGAAATCCAGCTCATTGATGGGGTTGGCCTGCTGATTCTCAATATTTACGCCGGACAGGGTTCCCATGTTGGACATCTTGGCGTAGGAAACGCCCACGGTTTCCTGAAAAATCTGCGTGACATTGGTTTTCTGGGTGCGGGTCACCACGGAAGCATCAGGAGCAGTCAGAGACGCAGTTTCGCTGATAGCGGGCTGTGCGCCGCCAGCGGAGCTATATTCCTGCCCGGTGACAAACTCCACATGATTGGTGGTCTTTGCACGGCTTCCGATAATGGAAGAAAGGGGGGTACGGATGTTGCCCTTGTTAAAAAGCATACCGGAGTAATTCAGCACTCCGAAGCTGGTAGCAAAAGTATCTGCCATTTTAATTCATTCTCCTTTACTGTGTGTTGTTGTCCTGATTCATCATGCGGGTATAGTACGCCGCCTCCGCAAAATTGCCGGCACTTTGCGCTTCGGCAGCTTTCTTGGAAAAGTCTGCACCATCCGAACCCGCACCGGCAGCGGGCTTGGGTGTGCCTTGCATCGCACTGGCTTTCACCTGCTTTGCGTATGCTTCCAAAAACGCCTGCTGATTGGCGAACACTTTATCGGTGTTGCCGTCAGCCATTGCCTTGGCAGTATCGGCAGCAAGCTTTTCATCATAGCCCTGTGCAATAAACTTGGCCGTGAACTGCGAAACGGTCTTGTCACGCCGCAGCTCGTCAAGTTCCTTCTGCATAGCGGCAATGTCCTCCTCCTGCTGCTGCTTCTTCTGTTCGTCCTCGCTCAGCAGGGCATTGTGTTTCCTTTTCCACTCTGCGGCTTCGGAATTTGCCTTGGAAACAGCCGCTTTCTGCTTTTCAAGCTCAGCTGCGTTGTCGTTATACTCAAACGCTTCCAGCGCTTTCAGCTTGTCCTCCAAAGACATGTCCGCATAACCGGCGATTCTGCTGGTGTCGATTTTTGCCATTTTGATTACCTCCTGCGTTTAACAAGGCTGTTCACTCAGCACTATTCTCTGTTTTTGCGGGTTGTCTCCCGTTTGCGTTTTTAGGTCGTCCCTGACCATTTATCGCCTTACGGCGGTTAAATCAAAAAATAAAAAGGGCTACCCTTTCGGATAGCCCCTCGGCTGTCGGTCAAGCCCTTGCAAGACCCACTCAGTATTTCTTTTTCCTACGCACTTCGATTACTACGATCTTCCCGTTCTCCACTTTCACCTCCGCTTGATTGCGGTTCTTGAGGATTTCGTTGATCGTCCGTACCATCTCCAGCGTTAATTCCATTGTTTCCTCCGTTTTCCTCAAGATATTCCATGCTCATCTTGTACGCAAGCTGCGGGTCGCTGAACAGGCCGCAATGCGTAAACGCAAGCTGCGGCGCAATTTTGCCGTTGCCCAGCATGGCAACCAGCACATTCGCCTTTTCGGAAATGTTCTCATAATTCCGACGGGTAAATCTGATCTCGATTGCGGACAGCTTCAGGGACAGACCGCTAAGGTCATTGCAAATCCGCAAAAGCACTTTCAGAAACTCTTTTTCGGAACGCTTGAATACCAGCTCGGAATCTTTTGCTCTTGCTTCTGCCGCAGACCAGCCGTCACGCATGATGACCGCAGAGCCGGTGTCAGAAGTGGAAGAACCTCCGTTTCTGTTTGGCATCCCGCAGATGGTCAGCACCGTGTTATACAGGTTGTCTGCAAGGGTCTGCGTCTGTGTTTGATTCAGCTCCGTAACAAGGTTCTTGATCTCCGCTTTCTTCTGCGGGTCAATGTCCTCAAACTGAATTGCGCCGTCTTGCCGCAATGCGGAATACTGTTCCTCGGAAATACGCACATTGTGGAACAGAAGCAAGGACTGCACGAACTGCTCCACGCCGTCCATGCGGTTGGATTCCACATTGTTGATTGCATCCAGCAGATTCAAAACGATTTCAAACGCGCCAAGTCTTGCACGGTTTGCCGGGTACTCAATGATTGGGATACCAAGAATCTGCGGCTCACTGCGAATAATCCGCCATGTGTCGGTCACTTCATAGAAATGGTCTTTCGTGTAACAGCTGAAAACGACTGTACCATCTTCCATCTTGACATACTTGACCGCCATGAGGGGAGGATTACCCAACTGCACGGAATACACCACAAAGCAAAACCGTGGGTCAAGGGTATAAATCTCAAACGGGGCTTCGTCCTCATCTTCCGGGGTGTCCGGCATGACCATGCGATAAGCCGTGCCGCAGATGTGAAACCAGTCCGCCAGCTCTTTATCCTTTGCCGGTTTGTCCTCCGAAAGAACATAATCGTTCAGTTTTGTCACCATCTCGGCGACTTTCTCGTCCGCAACCCTGCTGACATACTGGACAGGCTCTCCCATCAGGTAGCCGACCTTGAAGGACACGATCTCGTTTGCCCGGTTTTCGACAATTTTGTTGTTGATCTCCGGGCGTACATCCTTTACTCTCGCAAGGATAGGCTGGTCGCCTTTATAGTACCTGTATAAATATTCCATGTCCGCCCGGTTGGCGGCGTGGATAACCATTGCCTTTTGCAGGATATTTGCAATATTGCCCTCATTTACTTCGGTTACATCGGAATAAATGACTTTTCTGCCAAACATTTGTCTCAATAGCGTCACCCCTTAAAACGGTCTTTTGAATATCTCGATTTTCCCGCTGATGCGGTTTCTGATCTCATTTTCCAGTAGCGATAGGGAATCGGGTGCGTCATCGTGCGCCACTTTGCCGCTTCTGACATAGGTGGTCACTTCCTGCATGAATCCCCAGTATTGACACCCTCGTTTGTATGTGGACGGATGCTTGAAGTAGAAATGCTTCTTGATCCCGTCTGATGCAAACTCAATCCGTGTCTGCTTGTTGGAAATTGTCCTTTTTGTTCGTATGCTGGTGGTAAACCCGGCGTTTTTCACAAGTTCTGCAACATCTCTTGCGAAATACATACCGGCGTTGTTGGATTCAAACAGTGCATCGCCCACTTTGTTGTCAATCAGGCACTTTGCGCATTCCGGCTTTGTGACCTCTGCGGGAGAATCATCGTACACCACATCCACGATGTAGACTTCCTCTCCATATAAGGCTGCAACAGGCATGGCCGTACTGTCTTTTCCGCTTTCTGCGGTGTCTGCCACGGCAATGATCGCATCCGGGTCGCGATCTACCGGCAGTTCAAAGAAATAGTTCAGCTCCGACTTATTGAAAAGCAGCCCCTTTGCTTCAAAGGGCTGCTGCTGAAATTCGCTTTCAAACTGTTCTGCGCTTAGAAGTTCTCTCTGCTCACGGAAATATGCGGTGGTAAAAACCTTTTTCCCATCCCGCTCGTACTCATAATTGCTTTCGTCTGTAATGGGGTCAAGGGCAGGAATTTCAATAGCTTTCCACGCCCAGCCGCCCTTTTGTGCTTCCTCCTGTAAATGCCCGATTGGGTCATACAGGGAATATCTCGTCCCTGTAGCTACAATAGGCGTACCCTCAATGGCTCGACCTAAAATATCGCCGGAAATAACTTCCCACTTATCATCCAGCCGTTGACGGTTTTTCGCTTCCTCTCTGCCCTCCACGCAGTCATCCAAGTACAGGACATTGGTTGCCTCCGACAAACCCACCTGCCGTGCGTCAATCGACCGGCACATGACCGTAGGGAATCGAGATTTTGAACGCAGATTGATGATTTTCGTGTCTGCGTTGGTCTGCACCAAGGGAGCATCCGGGAACACATCGTAGAATAAATACTCATTGGGCGTTTGCAGATACTCCAGACAGCCGTTGTAGAAGCTCCGCACAAGGTCATCGCCCGTGCCTTCCATAAGGGACGATTTATCCGGGTTTCTGCCGGAAATCATGTTGATGAAATTTATCCCCAGCTGGCTTTTTCCGGCTCTTTTCGGTAGGGAAATGGTCAGCAGCCTTAATTTGCCGTCAAGGACATCTTGATACCCCTGTACAATAGGTCTTAGATACCGCCTGCGCGGAGCATAAAACCGCTTCTCCGGTTTTCTGTCCATTTCCACATACAGCAGGAAGGTATCGAAATCATGCGGCGCATCAAACAGCATGGATTGCTTATGCAGCGTGTAGAAATACTCTGCGTCTTTTGGGTTTCCGTTACGAAGTGCCTCGGAGGTCATCTTTCGGACTTCGGAATTTAACTGGTGCGCCGCAGCAAAATCTTCCGCTTCGTACCCAATACACAACGCCAGCAAATCCTTGTAGGCTTCTCGGTCATGCGTTTTCTCTATTCGGCTTTTGATGCTTTCCGCAATCTTCCGATAATCCATTCGTCCTCCTGCAATAAAAAATGGACTGCCGAATAATCGGTAGTCCATTCTATTTGGTTTTATGCAAAGTTAGTTTATAAGTTCACAATCTGACCAAGAACCTGCGCTATAACAAGTCCCCTCAAATGTGATTTCGTCTCCGACTTTAATGTTTTTCAAGGCTTCCTCTTGGTCTCGCTCAAATTCGGCAAGAAATACAACGATTGTATTCCCAATCTTCTTTTCCATCGTCAGGGTAGCCCCGCCGGTCATGTTCATAAGCCCACCGGTTTCCATCCCGTTGATTGTGGCGGTTACCTCATACCGTCTGCCTTTGTATAGGTCATCTGCCACAAGCTCGTTATCTTCGTAAGCCTGGTAAATCTCCTCGAAGCTTGCCGGTGTGTACTGGTCTTCTTTGGCAGGCGCCTGTTCGTCATCTTTGTTGCTCATTGCAGTTACCATGATAATGACCATCAGGATGACGAAAACGATTATCATCTTCTTCTGCTTGGCCGGATTTGCTTTTTTCATTTCTATTTTCCCCCTCTCAGCGCCGTCTCGGAATCCCTGCGGAATCCTCGTAGTCCCACATCCGGCGGTAAAAGGTGTTCCGGCTTACGCCCAGCCGCTTAACCGCATAGGCCGTGGTAATTTCGTTCTTGTACCACTGCTCATGCACCGTTTTAAGCAGATCATCGCTGATTGCTATCGGCTGACGGCCTTTGTACTTCCCAGCCGCTTTTGCAGCCGCTATACCCTCTCTCTGCCGCTGTAAGGTCTGCTCCCGTTCCAGTTCCGCCATTGCACCAAATACCGTGAGCATAAATTTGCCCTGCGGCGTATTCGTGTCAATGGATTCCTTCTGCGATACAAACCCTACACCTTTTTCTGTGAGCTGCTCTACCAGTGTCAACAAGTCCCTCGTGCTTCTCGCAAAGCGGCTGATGCTTTCAACAATGACCACATCGCCCTCGCGGACAAAATCCATCATTGCCTCCAGCTGCGGCCTGCCTGTGCGGCTCTTGCCACTCGCTTTGTCCATGTAAACACGCTCCACACCAAGGTCTTGCATAATGACTTCTTGGCGGATCGTGTTCTGCTCCTCTGTGGACACTCGAATATACCCGACTTTCATGTGCATCGCTCCCTTCATCTTGTAAGGGTAGTGTAGCACACGGCACAATTTGTGTCAATATGTTTTATGCCCAAAATAGCCTTTTTGTTTTTGCCGGATTTTACAAGGGGGCAAAAACGGCTTTTTATTTTTTGCGGAATTTTTGGGGCTTACCCCGCCCCCGGCTGCCGCCGCATATCCCCCGCCCCCGGTCATGCCCGCCGGAGATCGACAGCCGCAGAAGCTTGCCCCACTTGTCCCACACAGGTATACCACAATGGGCATATTATACAAATACCCACACAAACTATTATCTATATTTTAAGGGCATTATATTGCCCATAACTATTGACAAATACCCTAATGGGCATTACAATAGACACATACAAGACGAGGGCGCACCCGGCAGCCGACCAAAGCACACCGGGAACGCCCCCACAACCAGCCAACAGGCCAGCACGGAGAGTATACCACATCCGGCAGCCGTTGGCAAGAGATCAGGCCATAAGGCCGGGAGGTAATACAATGGATTATACAACAGTACTTGCAAAGGTAAAGCAGACACTGGAGCAGCGCAAGGACAGAAGCGCATGGGGCCGGGGCGTTAATAAGTACGCCGTGGACATGCTCCAGCAGATCGCGGATTACTACAAGGGCGGCTACATCTCCGCCGATGATCTCGCGACAAGCGCCACCGCCGAGGCCGCAGCCCTAAACGGGGCGCGGGACTGGAGCGAATACAGCTGGGGCGGCTGCGCCCTTGTGTATGATGGGGACATCGCCGCCGCCCTCTGCAATCCCTCCGAACTCAAAAAGACCCGCAACGGCGACCGCAGGCCGAACAGCCAAGAAGAATGGCTTGATGTGCAAGCCCGGGCGCTGCGTCAGGCTTTCCGCCGCGTGTATTCGGCGATCCGGGCCGCCCGGCAGGAGGTGCAGCAATTATGAATAAGCGGAAAATTATAATTGATTTGTGGTATGGCGATGCACTCCAGGAATGTGACGGGTTAACTTATTCTTTTTCCGATTGTGATTGTGTTTACCGCGGAAACATTATCAAAAATGGGCAATTTGTCGGTGATTATATTGCCAGCGAGTTCCAAAGCATTGAAAAATTGTATCGCCGTATGAACGGCGAAAAGGAGGAAAGATTGTAATATGAACATTGACAGCATTATGAAGGAGCTTGCGGAGTATATCCGGATGGGCGAACAGATCGCCGCCACGGTAGACGGGCTGAAAGATCAGTTAAAGCAGATCATGCAAGAACAGAACACGGACACGCTAACAGGGGCAGAACACAAGGCCACATATAAGGCCGTCACAAGCTCCCGCATTGATACTACGGCATTAAAGCGAGAGCTGCCCGGCGTGGCTGCACAGTACACCAGAGCCACGGAAACACGGCGTTTTACATTTTCTTAAACTGGAATTAAATAAATGAAAGGATGCAATCTTATGAAAGCTATATGTGAGTTTGTTACAGGTTCCCGCCGTGGTTATATCCACGTAGCTTGTCGCGGAGTGGAAAGCGATTTTTACCCCGTGCCCGATACCCTGACGGGCTTGCGTGGTAATGAGCGCAAAGCAATGCTATATTTCCAAGCAACGGGTGCAACGTGCTACACGGTAGCAATTTATCAAGGCGTACCGTTCAAAGGTTATAGCAACCAATTTTGCTATACCGTGTATACAGGATACAAAAATGCGACATAAAATCAATAATAGATAGTAGGCCGCCCGGCGGTTTACATTTGCTTGACGGGTCGCACGGATTAGCGTACAATCGAAGCGGATGCCCGCAGCACCTTAAATTATTCGGGAAGGAGGCGCCGCCCTTGCTCTTGCTGTATATCCTGTTGCAGCCCGTGTTGCTGCTGCTTGACCTTGCAAAGATGCAAAAATAACCTTAATATTAGCGCGTACAAGATAGACAAAGCAAAAACGCAGAAAGGAAAATATCATGAAAAAGACTTTTTATTCCGTCACCTACGCAGTATGGGGATCCAGCTTCTGCCGTGAGGCATGGTTTGACAGCAAGGCCGCAGCGGACGCCTTCGCTGCGCACGATTACCGGGACGACCCGGTGGCCCACACCTACAGCAAGGCGGACAGCATCCGCGCCGCCGAGGATCGCGTGGCCGCTACGGCGGCAGAGCTGATTGCCTGATAGCAGGTACGCTTCGTGCGGGGCTGGCTGTGTCAGCCCCGCCCATGAAAATCTTTGACAGGAGGACGGAGCATGGAGATCGACACCCACGGACGGAACATCAACCAGGAGACATTGGCCAACGCATCCAACTCCACCAAGGGACTCGGCTCCCGCACGGGGGAGTATGTGGAGATTTTTTACGACAAGTCTACCGGCGACGTCTGGTGCAAGTACCACTGGGACCGGGAGGAATGGACGGTCTACCACGACGATGACGTCACGAAGGTCGGTATTGCGGTACGGTACAAGACCCAGCAGCAGATCGCGGACATGATCGCCAACACCCTGACGCAGGAAGAGCGGTGGGAGCTTGAAAACGCCGCATATCCGGCGGGCGGAACATGGTCATGATGGTGCTTGACATTCCCTGTGCAGCGTGGTAAACTATTTCTGTCGGATGCAAGAGGCGCTTGCATCTGGTGCGGCTCGATCCTGCCGCCGTGGATTGAAATAGTAAGAAGGACAAACCCTTCATCCCCAGGAAAAGCACCGGTTGCCGGTGCTTTTCCTTTTTTTACAATTTTCCCTTTTACCACGTGTGTAAGGCGTTTTAATGTTTGGCGCTATTCCTATACCGCCGCAGCTCCGCTTGCCCTGTGCCCCTTGTTCATGGCCTTGTGGTGTGGCGTTGTCCCCTGTGCTGTGGCTTGCCGCTTGCGCTGCTAGCTTGCCGCCGTCCTTGTTCCCCTGTGGCTTTTTCGGCGGCTGTCCACTGATCCGGCGGTGTGGGCTCGGTGGCTCCGGTGGCTGCTTCGCCTTGCGTGGCGCTCCGCCAAAGTCGCCGGAAAAGTCTCCGGGAAAGTCGCGAAAGTCGCTGGCATAGTCGTTCGCTTCTGCGCAAAAGTCGCTACGAAAGTCGCCAGTGTCTGCGGCAAAGTCGCTACGAAAGTCGCTCGCTTTACCCCAAAATCATAGTCGTTTACAAAATTCCGTGTATAAACGCGGGATTTCCCTTGCCTACTTTCCCAGAATTGACGGAAAGCCGTGTAAAAGTCGCTCGGTTTCGGCTCATTTTACATCAAAGTCGCTGGCTGCAATGTACTTCTGCTGGAGCTGCTCAGGGGTCAGCCCCTCAATCTGCGGCTGATTCGGCGTCAACACCATTTCCTGCTTGTCTACCATGCCATAATAGTTCTTCGCACGGAAGCAATATGCAAGGAAATTCAGCTTCCCGGAAACCACAAGTTTTGCGTCAAAAGTCTGCATAAAACCCTTAGCTTTTTTAATTATGGCCGCTGTTTCGGGGCTAAATCCCTTGCGTCTCCCGTATTCCCAGTCCTTAACCGTGCTAATTGCGTAACCGGTAGACAGGAATAGTTCCTCTACTGTTGGTGTCTGCCCTGTCTGTGCGCAGCGTGCGTAATAGTCGTTTATTCTCTCCTTGAGTTCTTCATCGCTCTTTACCTTTGGCTGTCTATACTCTACAAGTACCTCTGTAAGGAGCTGAGATACAAGCGCTCTATCTTCATCGCTGCTGAGGTCAGGCAGACAGGAAGGGAAGTTTCTTTTCCCGCCTCTGCCGGTCTCCGGTCGGTTATCCTTTGCTTTTGCAATGGCGGTAGATTTCTTTGTTGCCATTATGTGTCACTCCTGTTCATCTCCTGCTTCGGATAATATGGATTTAATCATGTCGGCATTATTTCTGATGATATCCATCGTTACATCGCTTTGGATGTGGTGCGAAAACACAGCCTTATCTTGCGCATCAGCATTGTAATACCCTGTGAATGTCGTTCCATCATGCGCCGTTGCTGCAATACAGATCGATTTTGGCGATACACCTACAACTGTTTCTATGGCTTCTTCCAGCCATGCAGCATACGGAAGCTGCGAAATATCCTCCATGTAAACCCTCCTTGTTTGTCACCAGCCCCCGCCCCTTGGCTACAGTAACAGTCTTTCCCCTCCCATGCGGCCTTCTGGAAGCTCTCAAACATGGGTTACACAGTTTGCCAGCAGGTGGCAATGTCTTTTCCACAGCTCACTTCTGAGCGGTATATCCGCACTTCTGGGCAGGCGCTATGCCATTTGCCCACGGCAGCGGCTCTCCGCTTTTGGTGCGGCATTGCAGTACTGCCCTGCTTTAGCGCTTCAGGGAAAGTCCCCGTCACTCGCTGTGGTCTCCCCTTACGGGGCACCTATGCCGCATATTGGCCGTCTTCCCGCTTAGATTGTCACACGCTCATGCCCGCTTGAGGCCCCGCAAGCATCTCAAGTGCCGCTGTTCGGTCATGGCAAGGAGGACGCATCCTCACGCACAGTTTTCAGCGAGCATTGTCATTTCCATGTGAGCCACGACGACAACGGTCTCACATTGTCCGGGCGCTACCCGGCATCTTGTGCAGGCGACAGGATTCGAACCTGCGAACCCGAAATTTTACTATCGGAGCTGATTCCTCCCAGCTTCCGCCCGCATATATTTGTGCCGTGTGGGAGGTGCGACCTCCCGCCCCTGATCGTGGGGTGCAACGAGCGCACGGCATATAACAACAGCCCGCAGGTTTCCCTACAGGCTGTTTATACCGGTATGACCTTTCGGTGCCAGAAGGTGCGCCCAATACCGGCGGCGCATAAGATGGAGGAAACGGGTTGAGTGGAAAGACGGGTGGATGACTATTCCTTATCATCCACTATACCTATTGTAGCACATCATTAGGTGGAATTTGTGCCAACTTTCTCTGCAAAACCACAATATATAGCTATGTCATAGAGAAATTGCTCTTTCCGGCGGCTGAATGTCCGCTCACTTATCCCCGGTACGATAATCTTGTTGCGGGAATACTTATGCTTGCCCTGACAGTTGCGCATGATCCCCTGTGTAAGCTGCTTTCGAACGCTCTCGCTCTCCAAATCCCGCCCACATCGGTCTATGGCATATTCAACAGCCCGCATTTTCTTGGTTTCCGGCCAGTTTTCTATGGCGGCAAGCTGCTCCGCCTTGCTTTCTGCCGGTCTACCAATGCCGGGGGAGCGGGGCATACCCTCTGTTGCACTGTTCCCGCCGCTCAGTATCTCGCTCCTTGCGTCGTTGTATGCCTGTACTCTCCGTGGATAACCTCTGACATAGGCAATGCACTCAAGCCGCACATCATACGGCAGCGTCTGTTTTCGGCTCATGCCAGCCTCCTTACTCTGCGTTGTTAATTAGTTTGTAGTCGCTCCGCAGAGCGTCCGCAATATCCTTCTTGGTCACATAGCCACTGTTTTTTGCGTCCACCAGCTCCACAAGGCATTTTTGCAGATACTCAACACTCATAGTGTCGTGGCTGTCCGGCGTTTCCTCCAACACGTGGAATCCAAATTTTGTAAGCAGCACTTCGGACACCAAATCCATGTTTTGCTTTGTCCCCATCAGCTTGCCCTGCTGGTACGCTTTCATGGGGTTGTTGGGCAGGGTTTTGCCGTCAATTCTCATTTCCGTCCCTCCTTGATCTTGTCCATCAGAAGCAGCCGCACAGCTTGGCAGAGTGCATATACAAGGCTATTCTGCCAAATGCTCCGTCGCTCCTTAATGCGGCACATACCGTTCTCGATTTCCTCCAAGGCTTCCAGCATTGCGTCTTTATTCGCCATCGGCTGCCCTCCACGGAGTATCCACGCATTCAGTGTGGACAATCTCCATCTCGATCGCCCACAGTAGGTTCCACGCCGCAGCTACAAGGTGCGGCTCATCCACATAGCCCGCCAGATATTTCGCCGCATGGCGAATAGCGGAATCTAACAAACTGTGGGTTGGGATCCCTTTATCGACATTATGCTCCCCGTATTTCAAAGCGCCCGCCTCGCAGTGCTTCGACACTTCCATGATAGCCGACCAAGGGAGCAAATCCATCCGTCCCTTGCCCGTGTGCATATCCCGGAGTGCTCCGCTTGGAAACTTGGTTCTTTCTCCGCTGTCTTTAATCATAGTTCCTCCGTTCTCCGTAACTGCAAAAATCGTCAGCCTTTACATACGGTAGTCCACCAGCGAAATCACATCCGCATTCGTATTCATCCGGCTTGTAATGCTTGCAGTCCCTACACCGCACCACTTCCACAGCGTCAACGGTGGGTGTGTCTTGCAAAGCATCATAAAACGCATCAAACGCACCTATTACACCTACACCTTGTTCAATTTGTTCGTTAAACAAGCGCTCTAACTCTTCCGCATCAATCAGCCGCATCGCCGTCACCTCCGTCCATCTTCGCCCCGCAGTTGGTGCAGTAGTGCCACAAATTTTGTTTCGGTGTTCCCTCCACAAGCACATAGCTCTCCCGGCATTTGGAGCAGGTGTAGACATCCGTCCCAAACCACTCATCGATACTATCTTCCCACCGTCCATGCACCACCGGGACCACATCTGCGGCGGGAGCATTGATAATTGCGGACGCAAAAACTTTGTCGTTTGGGCAAAATTCACGTGCCCATTTCAAAAACGCTTCCCGGTCGATGTATTCAGCCATTGTCGTTCTCCTCCCCATTGAACCACTTCCGCAGTTCGTGAGCGCACGAAACACACAGTTCGTAGTCGTTGTCGTTTATGTCGTTTTTAACTCGCCGCATACCGGCATAGGTGACGGAGTTGAACGGATTGATCTCCGCTCCGCAACGGTCACACACTCTCTTTGTCGCCATTGTCGGCCCTCCTGTTCCATGCTTCGATTGCTTTTTCTTTGCTGGGCAGCCCAGATACTTTCATCTCCTTCGTGTGGAGGCCATCACCAGCCCTATATCTCCCACAACCGGCATCCCACCCAAAGTCTGCCCTATCGTAGGTATCGTACATATGGATAACGGCTGCAACTCCACCGCACTCAGGGCAGCGTTTCAATTCAGCCATTGTCAGCCCTCCTCGCAGTAAAATCTGGAAATGTCATCCATACGCCACCGCTTCGTGTCCAAAATTGTGGAGCATAGATACCCACCTTCCATGTGTACGGACTTCACGCCATATACCTGCGGATTCGCGAAAGCCCCGAATTGCTTTTTCATGTGCTCCTCAAACTCGTCCTTGAAGATAATAGTCAGTTTCATTCCTTCGCCTCCAATGCTTTCTCTTCCTCCTTGCGGGTCAGGAATACGGTTTTGCCGAACGCAGCGGCGGTAACCCCGTACTGCTCTCTCAACCCATCTTTTACCACAAACACAATAGTTGTGCCAAAACTCCCGATATTCACAAAGTCAACCTTACATTCCCTTGCATATTTCGCACCGTCAAGAATGGCCCACACCGTATCGCCCACCTTGCACGGCAGCACCACCACGCACCTTTCTTTGTCGGCTTTCATCAGCTCCACCCATCGTTCCATGCTGTATCCGCTCTTATTCAGCCCCTCTTCGATTTCCGCCGCATATTCAAGCCCAGCAGGGGATAACCCTGTGTCCTCATATTCTTTCAGCCGCTCCCACACTTGCTTTTGTGAGCAGTTCCCGCCATGCTGGCAAGGCAGCTCCCGGCACTGCGAAATGTCGCAGAAATTTCCATCAAATGTAATCCGTTCCATCATCCGTTCCACCTCGCCGTCTTTTCCTGCACACCCCATTGGAGTGCGTCCTCGTGGCTATCAAAGTAAAGGTCAATGCGGTCGCCGCTAATTGTGCCGCCCACATCCTGTGCTATGTAGATATGCCCATCGATCTCAACCTCTGTCCCCAACGGTATCACATCGGGGTCCGTGGCGATGGTCACGCCCTGTTTTGCTTTCGCTCCTGTGGCTGTATAGCCGTTTGAATACGCTCCACAGCATTTTTCGCAGGGGCAGTATGCTGTCACGGTCATTGTGCTTTCGTGCGTGTAGGCGGCTTCCTGTGGTGTTTCTTGGCGGATTACTTCCGCCACCAGCGGGGAAACAGGTTCTTGCTCCTCCACACATTCCGCTTCTGCGGCAAGTAGCTCCACCCACAATATCCCGGCGGCAATCAGAAGCACAAGGGCCGCACCTCCGACAACTGTAAATATGCTCTTTCTGCTCATTTTCTTCCTCTCCCGTATACCATCCATTGCATAGATACCCCAAGCGCATCACAGATATGTGCCAGCACCCACACCGATGCGGTGCTGTGTCCACACTCAATATAGCTGATTGTCGATGGTGCTACACCAGATTCCAAAGCCAAATCATTCTGCGACATAAGTTCCTTCTCCCTCGCCTCCCGCAGGCGCTTCCCCATACCCGCAAAATCTGCCGTCATGTGTATCCTCCTTTCTATCATCAGGATCGTACTCTGGGCAACTTACCACCAAAAACGATGTGTATTTTTCATTTTTTGTCGGGATTGCATTCCACCCCTTTACCGGCTCAAATCGTATAGGCCAGCCCTTTTTTGTGTAGTCTACTTCTGTCCATGAGCATCCTCCATACGCTTTTCTACAAGTCCAGCAAAGCGTCTTCCCTCCAGTGGTAATATGCTCCTTCACAAGTTTTTTCCTCCTCTCACCACTCAACCGTGACTTCACATTCATCCGGCATAAGCATACGTAGATTTTGTAAAACGCTTTCCCGGTCTCCCCGGATAGTGAGCCGTGCGTGTAGCAGTTCTGCACTTCGCGCGTGCAACGGTTCCACACTTCGCACCGGCGTTGGTCCATCGGACTGCTTCTCCAGCGTTTCTGCTGCCGGAACCTCGGCTGTGTGCCACTCTGATAGTTTCTTTTGCCACAAGTTAAAGTTCCGACCACCTCGCACAAACGGCACGCCAAGTTTTTTCCCACATTCTATGATAGTGGCACTGCAACAGCCCATTTCTTCCGCAAGGTATGTAGCTGCACCGCCGCAAGACTGCATATTCCGTAGATATTCCCGCTTAATGTCGTCCGGCATCGCCTTGAAATCTTCCCAAGGCATAGGCCGTGTGGCGTTGTATGTTTTCATTTTCCCGTTCATCTCCCTCTTTTGTGCCGCAGTGAGGTAATCACTGGGCAATCTGCATTTCCCACGCTTGCGGTTCACATGGGCAAACGCCCCTCTTGCAACACGCTTTTTCTGCACGATATCATAGTCAAAATCATTCATAGGCGGTTATGCTCACCTCCGTCCGTGTATTTTCCTTGTCGTACAGTACCCGGCTCCCGTCATGGCTGACAATAATGCCGCAGTGGTCGTCCAGCAGCACCCGCGCCTTGACCAGCACATCGTCCACAGCCTCCAGCAGATTGGTTAAATCCACTCGCCGCTTGGTTGGCATATAAAACAGGCATTTAACCTCCACTGGATAATCGATCGGCTCATGCACACCAGCCTTTTTGCAGTACCACACGGCCTTTGCCTCGTAATCGATGTACTTCTGCGACGGCATGATAAACGATTTCCCCGTCTTGCTGCTGTGCATAATACGCTGGCTGTTTTTCTTTGTAACCGGCGGCAGGGGTATGGTAAAACTTACGCTCATGTCAATACCTCACTCCGATGTAGTCCAATACTCTGGCGTAGCCAAGCCCCTTTTCAGTTGGATTCCACAGGCCGTCCACAGGGTCATACGCCCCACCGCCAATGCAAAATTCGTAGTGCTTCGGATGCGTATGTTTCATCCTCTCAAAACGATTCTCGCCTTTTTCCAGGTGTGCCCCGAACGCGCAGAACATGCACCCCGTGCGCTGGCAACCCGTGCAATGCAGCGGCTTTTCGATGAGCGTCGACGGATAATCATTATCGCCGTCGCCCGCCACGATGTCTCCGTATACGCTGCAATATGGGATGTTTTCGTCCTTTAGGAACGCAAGCACGTCCTGATCTGTCCAGAAGCTCATAGGCTTGCTCATGGGGCGTTTGCCGTCAAAGGCGTTGCAGCCCGTGCGCTTCCACTCTTTTTCTCGCTGCTGGCTCTCGCTCGCCATCATCGCGGTAAACGGCACGTAACCGCTCACGGCCTCTAACTGCTTGGCGGGTGCTTTTTTCATCACGTCGCAGCACTGCTCACTAATATGGAACGGCGCATCCTTGAGATAATGCCACTTGTCCGCCAGTTTCATCGTCGAGCAGTACACGCCCTGCCGGTTGTAGCCGGTCAGATACAGATTGACCGTTGCATCGTTCTGCCCGTGCGCGTTTTGCAGATCGCGGATAAAACGCGCCTGCTTTTTGCCGATGACGGGATAGCCGTACCTTGTCACCACCTGCCGAATGTTCATCTTCGGGCGCAAGCGGTGGAGATTAACGGTCACGCGAGCAAACTCCCGCCGCAGCCAATCCGCGTACTCGTTGACAAATTTCTGTATCTCCGGGTACTCAAGGCCGGTGTTGACAAACACCAAATTAAGCGCCCACGGAGGTGTGCGGAACGACGATAGATACCTTGCAGCCAAATACGCCAGCACCGTGCTGTCCTTTCCTCCGGAAAATGACACATAACACTGCCCGCCCCACGCGGTGTACCACTCGTCCAGCTTCTCGTAGCTGGTAATCACCTTGTCCTCTAAATCCAAAGCCAGCAGTGATTTCGCCGCCTCTTTCGTTAACGGAGTGTTAAACCGTTTCATACCCCGCGACCTCCATCTGCCCATCCACCTGCATCGATTTGGCAAGGCGGCGGTATGTGTCCAGCTCGTCCAGAGCCCGCTTGCGGTACATGGCAAGGAGCATCTTCTTCTCCTCGTCCGTCTCCGCCAGTTTGTACCCGCCATCCGGCAGAGCCACAATGGGTACCCCCTGCCGCCGCTGGGCTCGGATCATTCGCCGGTTCTCTCTGTCCGGCATCCCGGTCAGTGCTTCAAGGTTTTGCCGTGTGTATGTAATGCCGGGAATCATGCGTAATGTGGTCATGTCATTCCTCCCCAAACCATTTTTTCGTCACGGCGATGGGAAATTCCTCGATCTCGCTTGCCCAGCGCGCCGTGCCCTTGCCGTTGTGCCGTTCGAACACCAGCGGAAAGCCGCCGATACCGTCGAATAAACTGCCCATCGTAACAGGGCGAAGATATTGTGCGCTGATACGCTTTGCCAGGAAGTCCCAAAACGGAAGGGCGATGGAGTTACCCAGTGCCTTGTACCGGGGGCTGTCCGCATCCTTGTGGCGCTTGCCCTTGCTGTCCATCCACTCGCCGATATCCGTCCAGCCGTCCGGGTAGCCCTGCAGCCGTTCGCACTCCATCGGGGTAAGGCGTCGCACGATCATGCCCGTTCTCACGGTGTTCTGCAAATTGTAGCTGATTCCGCCGTTTGATTTTGCCTGCAAAGTCCCGTTTGTTTCGCCGCCTTCACGGAAGTTCCGGCAGTCAACGGCACACACAAGGTCTGTGCTGTCCTTAAAGTCCCGTTGCTTGCAACTGCTTGCAACTTCCCCCTCGCGGTAATCGCCGAATCCCTGCATTTGATATGTCAGCGGTATCTGGTTTCCCCCCGTCCCCATGCGTGCTTGCAAGCTTGGTGCGACCTCGCCGCAGTCTCGGATGACATCGCAAGCATGGCTCATATCCAGAATGGAGGGCTGGTGCCCATGCTCCTGTGCTCTCAGCGTCCCGGAAACATCATGGCTCACGCCCATCACATTCCCGCCTTGATCGTTCAGGCACAGCACCGCTGGTTTTTTCCCGCCGCACTCCGCATTCAGCGTAGGGGATTGCTCTTCGGCGTATCCGATGCTTCGCGCTTGCTCGCTGTTGCCGAGTTTAAACCCGGCGCATACAACCGGCTGATTGTTTCCGCTCATTCCTGCAGCGGCGGTCAAGGTTGGTGCTCTATCATCGCTTCGGACCTCGGCCCCGCCTTGCTGTGTTCCCATGCAGAAAATCGCCGGATTATTTACTCCCCCGCCAACGCCACCTTGTAGCGTCGGGGATTCTCCCTCTGTGCCAAAAATCCGTTTGCTTTGGCAGTCCCATGCTGTTAAGCATTGCTCTGTTTTACCAGCACGGCTTTCAGCGTTTCCGGCAAGTCTTTCCCCCGCCGTTCCGCTCTCCGCAGGATGCCCTGACACGCTTTTGCGCTCAAAGAGTATTTCTCCTGCGGTGTCGCCTCCAAAATCTGCGACAACCGAGATACGACGGCGGCGTTGGGGGACTCCCCAGTATTGCGCATCATGCACTCGCCAAGCCACGCTCCATCGTCCTCCCACTTCATCGTGGTAGCCCCCCCAGGTTGGCCAGCCTTTTTCAGGCACTTCAATATCGGGGGCTTCCGGCTCTGCGATGCGGATGATCTCTTCGAGGACCGCCGCAAAGTCTCGCCCTTTGTTGCTGCTGAATGCTCCGGGCACGTTTTCCCAGACCATAAACCGAGGTCTGACCATGTCACCTGTCCGTCCGTTCGTTCTGTCATGCTCTCTCATCTCCTTTACGATGCGGACCTGCTCCATGAACAATCCGCTCCTTGCGCCGGCCAATCCGGCACGTTTCCCCGCAATGCTCAAATCCTGACACGGCGATCCGCCCGTGATAACATCCACGGCTTCAATTTCTGCACCGTTGATTTTCGTAATATCCCCGAGGTGCTTCATCTCCGTTCCTCCCGCTTGGTCATTTCAACCTCCAATTCTGCTTTTTCCCGATGTTCAGCATATAATCCTTCGCCCTCTGGTTGATTCTGCTACCGATTGCCTCGTCCCAGCTCAAAATGCGGTCAATGGTCAGCTCCGTGGAGATGATCGTGATTGCATCCGGGTTGATATACCTGGCATTTAGCAGATCGAAGGCAATGTTTTTGTCGGCATCCGTTACGCCGCCCTTGAGAAAATCGTCGATATACAGCGCACGGACGGTTTTCAGCGGCTGCATGGCTTCGGAATATGCTTCGGCATCGTTGGCCTTTGCCTTGATTGCCGGAATATCTCCACGCCATTGCACATACCGGACAGGGATTCCGCCGTCCATCAGCTTGGCGCAAATCGCCGTACACAGGTGGGTTTTCCCAGTGCCGGGAGAGCCGCCGATGAAAAACCACTTGCCCTTCCAGTCGGTCAAATACTTCTCCGCCGCTTGCTTCGCAGCCTGTTGCCAATACTCCCGCGTTTGGAACGACTCAAAGGTGCAGCTATCCAGCAGTCCCAGAAGTCCGGAACGCTCCATGCGCATCCTGCTTCGGCGGATGATCTCGCATTTGCAGGTTCTGCTCACCAGTTCGCCGCTTTCCGTGCGCCGGACGGTGTAGCCCAGCCCTCCGCAGATGTCACAGCCATGTCCCGACGTGGTATTCTTGCTTTGTTGGCTGTTCACCGTTTTCCTCCTTTCTGCGCTGCTCCCATGTTCTGACGGCAGCCTTCCAGTCCTTCATGCGATTTTTCCCAACCATCCAGCCCTTGCAGGCGTAGAAATCGATGAATTGCTGTGCGTCAACTGTAGACCCCCGTTCGGCGATATAAGCCCGAACCTCGTCCAAAGAAGGCGGAGAGAAGTGCGCCTCGCGCGCATTATTCTCGCTTCTCGATTCTCGTATATCGATTCTCGCTTCTCGATTCTCGAATACGGGGACATCTGCATTCATTTGTTTGCAAACGATTTCATCTGCTTGCGTAGGCTCTACAGGCTTAGGATATTTGCTTTCCTTTGCTCTCTGTGTCTGATACTTACCCCATGTTGGTAGGTAGAGGAAGCGCTTGCCCTGTGAAGTATAGAGGGCAACCAATCCAGCACTCGCCAGTCCATGAAGGGCGTTTTCTACAGTTTTCAGAGTAAGATTTTCTTTCAAAGGGAATAGCCTGTTTTTGATAATTGCGGCCCGTCCGTCATAGCGTCCGAAATCATCGCAAGAAACAATCAGCCGATAGAACAAGACCTCCTCGAACCATGAAAGCCTATCTACGCTGTCGCTGGTGCAGATGCTCTCGCGTATGATTCTGTTCGGCATCGGCGCACCGCCTTAGAACGGCAAATCGCCGTCGTCCTCGGAAATCTCCGTAAAGGTCTGCGTGGGTTTCTGTACAGCGTCCTTGCTGCCGCAGAAATGTACCTTGTCGGCGGTCAGCTCCACCACGGTGCGCTTGTTGCCGGTCTTGTCCTCATAGTCCCGGCTGGAAAGCTTGCCCTCAACGATGATCTCCTTGCCTTTTGCAAAGTGGGTGCAGATCAGCTCTGCCGTTCCCTGCCATGCCACACAGGGGAGGAACAGCTTCGTTTCTCTGTCCTTTACCTTTTCGCTCCACGCCACACGGAAGCTGCACACTGCTGTTCCGCTGTTGGTGCGGCGCAATTCAGGGTCAGAGCAAAGCCGCCCCTGCAAAATCATTCTGTTTACCATCGTTGTCCTCCTTATTTCTTAGCGACGTTGGTAACGACAATTTCAGTCAGTTTCCATGCCTGTTCCTCTGTGAAACCAGCCGCGATATAGCTGATGTACATACTGCGCAGGTCATCGGCCATTTCATCATACTTTTCAGCCTTGATGGCTTTATCCCGCTCTTTCTCAAGAGCGCTCATTTCATCGACCTGCTTCTTGTGGAGTTCTATGACCCGTTCTGCCAATTCCTTGCTCTTTTCCATGATTTTTCCTCCTTACAAATAGCTTTTTCCAAATTCACGGCGGAAGTCATCTTCCGTCCATCTCTGCTCCTGCATGGCCTTTAACTGACCATATCGGCGCAGCAGACGCATTTGATTCCCGTTGCGGTGTACAGCGTTTCCACCGTTCCTGTGGCATCGTTCGCCGCAGAGATACACTACAAGGCCGTATTTCTCGCTTTTGTTGCGGTACGCGCCGCCGAAGATGTGCCTAATGGTGCCGCTCCAGCGGGTCACCCGCTCCATTTCTGCCGCACAGGAAGCACCGTCTTTCATCAGTCACCTTTATCACCTCCCAACGGCTGGGCTTCGCCCCAGCGTGATTTTAGCGCATCCAACTCCTGCGGTGTCATAGTCTCGATTCCAGCTTCTCGGCAATCGGCAACGATCTGGTCAATCAGCCGTGACATCTGCTCTGTGTCGTAGGTGCTTGAGCCGTACCAAACCGCCACGTTCACGCATCCAGGAATTTTGCTTGGCCCTTGTTCCGCCATCCAGCCGGTTCCTTTTGCCTCCCATCTGCGGCAGAACTCGTCCGCCGCCTTTGATACCATGCACACAACATCGCTCACACCACCAATGATCCTGATTTCTTCCCGGTACACATCATTCCTCGGAATCCCATAGTGTGCCGCCAGTTTATCCAGCAGCACCCACGCATAAGCGTTTGCGTCAAGGCTCCTTCCCTTGCGCTTGATCTGCGCCACATACTGCTTGTCCGGCTTCATCTCGTCACAGATGGTCATTGCAGAGGCGGGGGACTGCACCCGGAGGCACAGCCACGCCCCGTCGCTGTCCTGCTGCCACCGTGCGGCGGTCACATCAGCCTGCAACATTGTCCTGCTCCTTCTTCGCGGCCTTCATGCAGTCGGCGCACATCTGCGCTCCGTAGCGGCCCTTGGAGTACTTAACCATGTCCTTTACCGTCCACATTTCGCCGTTGCGCTTCTTAACGGACACAATGTCCGCTCCACATCGCTCACACACGGGAGCGGCGTTCCGCTCCTTCTCGTCCAGTTCGGCGGAGGAAATTTTGTCCGGGTCCTCACCGGTGGGAAGCGCGAAGGTTCGCAGCCACATATACTTAAACGCATAGGTCATGGCCTTGCCGCTGCCCTTGTCCTGCGTGTCTGCGCCATCTCCGCAGGATGCGATCTCGATGTATTCCTCCGGGTTTTCCACGTTGACCATGCGGTAGATGACATCCACGTGGGTAATGTTCCCAGTTCTCCCGGCTGTCTGTGCGATGGGGTATACAACCAGTTTGTGTTTCAGCAGTTCCGCACGCATGATGGAGGTTACTTTCTCCTCGCTCAGTGCCTTGTATTTGGTGCTGCCAAACTCTACATGATCGTCCTTTGCAAGATACTGGACATCCTGCATGATTGCAGCGATTTTCTCGTAGATATTCATCATTCGGGTTTCTCCTCATCAACAACTTGTAGCGGGCAATATGCCCCGACGATTCTCGTGTCTAACAGATACTCGCCTGTTCTCCGACATTGATTTCGCGAATAAGTCTCCAGCAGTGGGCAGAGGTTACAGCACATTTTCCCCTCCGGGAATGGGATTTCCACTGTAGCTTTTATGTACCGGAGGACACCGTTTATCATCCCAAGCCCCCCTTATGCAAAAACTCCGAGAGATACTCACCCTCCGTCAGCTCGGAAATATAATCAAGCTGCACATCGGAGAACTTCCGTATGGCCAGCTTGAAATTTCCGATCGTTTCCAGCTCACACTTGTGGCACATAGCGGACTTCATCGGCTTCCAGCCGTGGCAAACAGGACATTCATCCGCTTCTCCGGGGATAATCTCCTCTCCGCACTCTGGGCAGACATAAATTATGCTGTTTCCGCACTCATCGGACTTTTCCTCGATGTAATCCAGCGAATGGAACGCTGCCCCACAATAATCACACAAATACATTACTTTGCCTCCACGATCGCACCATTCGCCAGTTTGTACCACGTGTCCGCCTTGATGGTATCACCGTCCACCTTTGCAATTTTGGCATCAATGATGTTGCCATCATCGTCACGCTCGGAAACAACAATCCAGTTGCCCACAGCGCCTCTTGCAAGGCTATCTTGGCCCCATGCCACGGCAAGGCACTGTTCGCCTAATGCAGACGCTTTTCCATACGGGCCGGTTACGGAAGCTGTTCCCCTCACGCCCGATGCGGCGGCGTTGCCGCTCTCGCCCGATGCGGCGGCGTTGCCGCTCCAGCCCGATGCGGCGGCGTTGCCCCTCAC
>ERZ791734.1053-NODE-1053-length-28159-cov-10.965272_pt1 | contig 28159 bp, 43 predicted proteins | sample MGYA00509953_ERZ791734 | MGnify/ENA primary metagenome ERZ791734 (study PRJEB30046, sample SAMN00792038) | human gut metagenome | study: EMG produced TPA metagenomics assembly of the A metagenome-wide association study of gut microbiota in type 2...
CAAACAATGTGTGAAGTAGATTTAAAGATAGATTATAAAACAGAAGAGTTTACATTCTTTAATTTAAAAGTTTGTGAAACTGTTAGCATAGAAAAACCAGAAGAAATCGAGGTGTTTTAAGTGAAAGAAAATATTGAAATATTAATAGAAAAAATGAATAAAGAGTTGGATTTTCTTATAGAAAATGCTAATAAAACAGAACAATTAACTGCAACAAGCATTATAACAATGAAACAACCTATAATATTATTATTTTTAAGTGTTTTATCAAATTACCAAAAAGTATTAAAAGAAAATGAAGAGAAAAACAAAATAATAGACTTAATGGAAAATTATATGGTTGAAAATGGTTGGGAAATTTGTTTTGATAATATCTATGCTGAATTAAATAATTGTAATGGAACGGAAAGAGATTGGAGCAGAGGTGATGAATTAGAGAAACAAGACATACATATATTTTTTTGCAAGAAATTTCTAGAAAGTGAGGAAACAAATGATAAAAATAATAAAAAAGGGTAGGATTCCAGGAGAGGTTGAAAGGATAAAAAAATGCTATAAATGTAAAACTATTTTTTCATATCAAAAATCCGACAGAGAAATTTATGGATTTTCTCCTGATGATTGGTACTATGTGGTTAAATGCCCTTTATGCGGAAATGGAGCAGTACCACATATTTGGGATAAAAAGAAAGAGTTAAAGCAAGAGGAAAAAATAACATATAGGACTAACCAAGATAATAGATATGAGAATTTGCATACAGCATTATTTAAAAACGGCAAAAAAGAAGTTTTATCAGAATCCATTAAGCCAGGATTCCAAAAAATAAAAATTGAAAGTGATGGTTTTATTACCAAAGTATATATAAATAATATTGAACAAAAATATATTGAAAATTTGCTAATATTTCAAAATGCAGGAGAAATTATGGATATATACTTAAATACAAATGAGGAGGTAAAAAACAATGAAATATATGATAATTAATACTTTTTTTGGGTGGCTTTGCAAAGCACCGTTATTATATACATCTGTTGATTGGATTATGGCAATATGTGAGTTAATATTAATATACATTGCTATTAGTACATACAAGCACAGAAAAGGTTATAGATACTTTATTAATTTTATTCACGGGAATGGCGAATTTGGAATGGGATATGTTACATTTTACAAGAAAATCAAAAATGATAAAGACATCGAAGAGCTTGAAGTACAACTCGAAGAGAACAACAACAAAAAAGTTAAAATAATAAATTTCGTAAAAGTTTAAAAACAAACACGAATAACCGAAGAAAAAAAGGAGTGCATGCCATGAATAGAGAGGATTTAAGAGATTATAAAAACAATCAAGAGTGTATAAAAGCAAGAGTTGAACATATACAGGAATTTAAAGCTCAACTTACTAATATAACAAGTGTAATAACAGATATGCCAAAAGGCAGTAAAAAAGTAAATGATAATATGGCTGAAAAAGTGGCTGAACTTGTAAAATTACAAGATGATTATATTAATGCTATGCTAGAGCGTGACAGAAAGCAAAAAGAAATATTAAATCAATTAGATAGTGTTAAGCAACCATATAGATTAATTTTAGACAAGATTTACATACAGGGAAAAAACCTTGTAACTGTTGCAAGCGAGATGAAATATGACTATAAGTATATATGTAAACAACATGGAATTGCATTAAACGAATTTGAAAAACACGACAAATCACGAAAAAAAAGGTTGAATCACGACAAAGAAATTTGATATATATATAATTGCAAATCTATAAAAGATTGCAGAATAAAAAAAGGATGTTGAATTATCCACACAACAACCCCAAGAAAGAATTAGTTATATAACATAGCTAGTTCTTTTTTATTTATTAAAAATATAGTAAACAATAATATAACATAGAATCTAATATATCCTATAATTATATTATTGTTTAGTGTTTTTTTAGAAAGGTGTGTAGTGTTATGAAAGAAAAATTAAAAGAATTTAAAGAAAAGAACTGTAAGAATTGCAATAAGAACATAGACTGTAAAATAATAAAGAATATAGAAGGAGATTTAGTATGTGTGCAAGAAAATTAGTCTATAACGATAAGTTAGCAATAGAACAGTACACAGCACAAGAAAAAGCAGAGCATAGAGAAAAATTAAATAATATAAAAGAACAGTTACCGGAGCAGTGCAAGTGCTGTTCTTTTTTAGTTATAACAAGTATAAAAAAGCAAAAAGTTTACTGTCCATATTTAATTAAGAGCGAATGTTTGAGAGGTGAGAATTAGAAAGGAGAGATATAAAATGCATTTAAAAGTAAAAACAAAAAAGAAAGAAAATCTTTTGGCAAAAATATCTAAAGCAAAAGATAATTTAGCAGTAAAAGTGCTAAATAAAAAAGGATATAAATGTGATAATACACAAATTAGTCAAATCAAAATAAATACTCAATTAAATTTAGAGCAAAGAAAAGTAATATTAGAAAATCAAAACGAAAATTTATCTAAGATAGGAAGTTATTATATCTGGGAAGCAGATGTTATAGTAAAAATAGTAGATGTAGTAACAGGAAAAGAGGTATAAGATTATGTGGAATATATTTTTATGGATTATATTAAGTTGTGTAGGAGTGATAGCAATAGCTTTTACTCTTTTTATTTTGATTGCAATAATAGATGTAATAATACAACAACATAAAAAATAATAGGTAAATAAAAGTAAATTATAAAGGGGGGTGAGCTAAAATTGAATGATAAACAAGAAAAGTGTATAAATTTAATGATTACAACCAATAAAACACAAAAACAAATAGCAAAAGAAATTGAAGTATCAGAAAAAACAATATGCGAGTGGAAAAAGCAAAAAGAATTTAAAGCTGAAATAGAAAAAAATATAAAAGAAAATTTTAGTTCACTTGCATTAGAAGCACAAAAGGAATTAAAGAAATTGCTAAAATCAAACAATGAATATATAAAAATGCAAGCTGTAAAAGATATTCTTGATAGGGCAGGATATAAGCCTACAGAAAGAATAAAAAATGAAGTTGAACCTTCTAAAAAGTTTGCAGATATTTGCAAGCAATTAGGTGGTGAAGGCCTAAGTGAATAACGAAGAGAAAGGCTTTGAATTATCTGAAAAATATATTGATTTTTGCAACACAACAGATAATGTTGATGTTGATGTATTAGAAGGAACAACCGCATCGGGAAAAACAACAATAGGAGCAGGCGTAAAGTTTATGGAAATGGTATCACTATCTAAGAAGAAAGAGCACATAATAGCAGCAAGAACAACAGGTGTTGCTGAAAAAAATATAATAAATCAAGATAATGGAATATTAGATATACATAAAAATGCTATATATTGTGGAAATGGAGACAAAGACCATAAGTTTCCACACATAAAATTTGAAAACAAAATTATATATGTATTAAGTTATAAAAATAAAGACCAATGGGAAAATGCCTTAGGTGGCCAATATGGTTGTGTATACATAGATGAAGGGAATATAGCAGACATAGATTTTGTTAGAGAGATTTTAACAAGAAATGATTATTTATGTATAACATTAAATCCAGATGATCCAAACTTGCCTATTTATGATGAAGTAATAAATCATGCTAGACCATATAAAAAATATGCTAATGACGTACCAACGGAAATAATGAAAGAACTAAGCAAAGTTGAGCCAAAGAAAAATTATAGATATTGGTTTTTTACTTTTTACGATAATAAAGGTTTAACAGAAGAAGAAATAGAAAAGAAAAAAACAGTTGCTCCAATAGGAACGAAACTATATAAAAACAAGATACAAGGACTAAGAGGAAAAGCAACAGGGCTATGCTTTAATTTACAACCTAAAAACATAATAACAGTAGAAGAAGCAAAACAAATGAAATTTAAGTTATTTTCTGTTGGTTGTGATACATCATATTCAAAAGAAAGCCACGATAAAGTAACACTAGAAGGTATAGGAATAACAATAGATAATAAATGTGTATTATTAAAAGAAAGAACATTTAATAATAGAGATAGAACAATACCATTTGCACCAAGTGATGTAGTTCAATGGATAATACAATTTATGGAAGAGTTCAAAAATGAGTGGGGATTTGCAAGGACCTGTTTTATAGATAATGCAGACCAAGGAACAATAATGGAAGCAAACAAAGCAAAAAGGCAAAATGCTTTAGTATATAACTTTGAAAATGCATGGAAAAAGACAAAGATAATCACTAGAGTTCAACTACAAGAAAGTTGGTTGAATACTGGTGATTTTTTAATTGTTGAAACTTGTAAAGACTATATAGATGAATGTAATAAATATTCATTTGACGAAGATAATCAACCTGAAGATGGAAATGATCACTCAATAAATGGTTGCCAGTATGCCTGGTTACCACACAAAAAGAAAATTGGTAATTGGGAAGTAATAAAGAAATTGATTAAAGATGAAAGTGAGGAATAGAAAATGGGAAGTAAAGAATTTATAGAAAAATGTAAAGAAATAGTGAAGAAATATGCAAAAGAACATTTAGATAAAAGTGATAATATTCCAGAATTTGAAGTGTTTGATGTATGGTATTGTAAAACATTACAAAATCATAAAGCATTATTAAGTACAACGTTATCCGATGGAATGTACTATGAATTAACATATAACGGAGATAAAAAAGAACTATATTTAGACGCATACAAAAAATTTGAAAATAGATGTATAAAGTTAGGAGAATAACATGGGAACAGTCAACGACAAAATTAAAAATGTAATACGAAATTGGTTAGAAATACAACCAAGTGTAGGAGATACAATAACAATACAAGAAACAAATACATTTGAAGGTAACTGTTTTAGAAATCTATTGTGGTATAGAGGAGATGCATCAGAACTACACCAATATTATACACAAACAGATGATTTAATGGGAAATGCAAAATTTTGGGCAGCACAAAGTACAACTGGTATAAATTTTAGAAAAATACATACTGGATTACCTGCTATGATAGTTGATATGTTAGCAGATATAATAGTTGATAGTTTTAATAAAATAGAAGTTAAAGGAAACAACGAAGCACAAACAAATTGGGAGGAGATAGCAAAAGAAAATGACTTTAAAGAAACATTAAAACAAGCAATAATTGATGTATTTGTGCAATGTGATGGTGCATTTAAGATAAGTTATGATACAGACATAAGTAAATATCCAATAATAGAGTTTTATTCTGGACAGGATGTTGATTACGAATATACAAGAGGAAGGATAACAGGAATAAACTTTAAAAATAAATACCATAAAAAAGATGCTTGCTATACTTTGTTTGAAAAATACTCAAAAAATGGAATAAAATATGAACTATACAAAAATGACAAATTAATGGATAATTACAGAGCCATTCCAGAAACAGCAGATTTAAAAGAACCAAGAGACACAAATTTTATGTTGGCTGTACCTATGATGTTTAATAAATCAAAGAAATATAAAGGTAGAGGACAAAGTATATTAGAAAAGAAATTAGATGCCTTTGACAGTTTTGATGAGGTGTGGAGTAAATGGATAGATGCATTAAGAGATAATAGAACAATAACATATATTCCCGAAGATTTGATACCAACAAATGACAATGGAGATTTATTAAAGCCCAATACATTTGATAATAGATACGCTAAAGTAGGAAGTACAACATCGGAAACAGAAAGCAGTAAGATTACAAGAGAAAAAGGAGACTTTGACTATGAAGGAATGTTACAGTCATATATAACTGCATTAGATTTGTGTTTGCAAGGGTTAATAAGTCCATCAACATTGGGAATAGATGTAAAAAAATTAGATAATGCAGATGCTCAAAGGGAAAAAGAAAAAGCGACACAATACACGAGAGGAAAAGTAATAGATGTATTAGAAAAAGTTATTCCTAAGTTAGTTACAATATGTTTAAAAACCTATGATTTAGCACAAAAGAAAACATCAGGAGAATATGAAGCAATAGTAGACTTTAAAGAATATGCTAATCCAAGTTTTGAAGCAACAGTAGAAACGGTATCAAAAGCTAGACCAGGGCAAAATGTAATGAGTATAGAAAAAACAGTTGATACAATGTATGGAGATAGCTTAACAAAAGAAGAAAAAGAAGAAGAGGTAAAAAGGTTAAAAGAAGAAGCAGGAATAATTGAAAAAGAAGAGCCTAATATAATGGAACCATTAGAGTAGGTGATTAAATGCAAAATGAATATGATATAAAAAAAGTAATGGAAGAAATTGAATTACAATTAATTGCTTCCATGAAAAGAACATTATGGAGTCACAAAGAAGATGAAAAAGCAGAAGGATTTGACTGGCCACAATGGCAAGCATTAAAAATAAAACAATTTGAAGATTACAAAAAAGCAAATAAAGAAATATTTAACAATAACACAAAAGGGTTAAATAAATATTTATATAAGCATATAAAAGAACAATTCAAAGAAGGGGCTGGAAGAACCAACAAACAAGCAATACAGTCAGGAATTATAAGAAAAGAAGATTCACAATTAGGTGGATCTTTTTTTGGATTAAATCATAGAAAACTAGATGCTTTAATAAAAAGTACAAAAAACGACATTAAAGATGTAAAATATGCAACTTTAAGAATGGCAAATGACCAATATAGGCAAATAATATACAAAGCACAAGTATTTGCTAATACTGGAGCAGGAACAGTAAAACAAGCAATAGATATGGCTAGTAAAGATTTTTTAGCAAGAGGATTTAATTGCATTAAGTATAAAAATGGTACAAGACATAATATAGCTGATTATTGTGATATGGCTATTAGAACAGCAAATAAAAGAGCAAATCTAATGGGAGAAGGTGAATTGCGTAAGAAATTGGGCAATCCATTAGTATATATATCTAAACATGGCGGAGCATGTGATAAATGTACACCATGGGAAGGCAGAGTATATATAGATAATGTATGGTCTGGTGGCACAGAAAATGATGGCAAATATCCACTACTAAGTACAGCAATATCAGGGGGCTTATTTCATCCTAGATGCCACCATGGAACAAGTACATATTATGAAGGCATAAACGAAGAACCAGAAGAAGTAATAGAAGCAAAACACAATCACAATGAAGAAGATAAATATACTCAATATTTACAACAAAGACAGAAACAATGTGAAAGATTGGCAATAGGAAGCTTATTACCTGAAAATGTATTAAAATATCAAAATAAAGCTAATGAATTGAAAATTGAAATAGAAAGTAGTAAAATAGGTCTGACAGATGATGAACAATATGCAATAAACCAATACATAAGTTCAGAAAGTTATAAAATAAATGAAATATTAAGGAATAATCTTAAACCAGATGGTATTCAAGAGCATATAATCAAACATTTAGATAAAGCATTAGATAAATGCAAAAATTATAATGGAAATATAGTTAGAGCTTTAGATATAACAGATGAGAAAAAATTAAAAAAATTTATACGTATGAATAAAATTAATAAACCAATAATGTTTAATGAATATTTATCTTTTTCAAGTAGAAACGATTACAATAAAAATGCTAATGTAATAATATATACAGCATCAAACAAAGCAAAAGATTTAAGAAACTTTAATCCAGACGAATCTGAAATATTATATCCAAGAAATAGTAGATTTATCGTTGAAAATATAAAGAAAGTAGCTGGTAAATATTATTTATTATGGAGGGAAATTTAATGAAAAATCCTAGATGGATAAATGAAATACCTAAACCAATACCAATAAATGAAAATGTTGAAATAACAGATGAGATGAAAAAAGAAGCAGAAGAGTTTTCAAAAGCAATTGAGACTGGAAAAATTAATGAATGGTTTAAAAAAAAATAAAATTTTATATTGTTCGACAAATTTCGACACAAATATATATTAAATAATGATATACTCTTTCGAAATAAATACGAAAGGGGATGAAATATTGTGGAAATTCAAATAAAAACGAAATTTTGCAAGCATTGCGGTGAAAAAATACCAGAAGATGCAATAATATGTACAAAATGTGGAAGACAAGTAGAAGAATTAAAAAGTAATAAACCAGATAATATTATAATAAATAATTCTGCTTCTTCATCTTCTTCTGCTTCAGCAAGTAGTGTTAATCAAGGACCTATTAGAAGAAAACATTCAATTTTGTTTGATATATTTATGATTTGTATAACTGGAGGACTATGGATAATTTGGATGATAGTAAGACCTAAGTATTATTAATAAAATGTAAACACTTGCAGAAATGTAGGTGCTTTTTTATATGCAAGTTTAGTGTAATGGTAGCACGACAGTCTCCAAAACTGTTTGCAATGGTTCAAATCCATTAACTTGTGCCATTTTTAAAATTAGAGCTTTAAAAAAGGCTCTTTTTTTATTACAAAAATTATGGTCGACGGACCTTAAACGGGGGAGGTTCCAATATGGAAGACGATAAAAAACAAAATGCAGATACTCAAACTGCAACAGAGAATGCCCAAAACGAGCAAAAAACTGAAAATAAAAATGAGGGTGAGAAAGCTAAAAAACAAGTAGCTCAAAAAGGCGAAGATGGTTCAATAGTTTTCAAAAATCAAGATGAGTTAGATGGATTTATAAGAAGAATGTACGCAAAAGGCGCTGAAAAAGCAGAACAGGGTGAAACTTCTAAACAAGTTCAAGAAACTCAAAACAAGCAAGAAGACAAAGGACAAGAAGAACAAAAAGAGACTGTTCAAACAGACTATACTGACAAAATAGCACTTGCTATGGCCAAAGCTGGTGTTGATGTTAAGAAAGTTGAAAGAGCAGCAAGATTAGTTGATATGTCAAAAGTTTTAGAAAATGGAGTAATAGACACCAAAAAGCTAGAAGATGAAATCAACGCAGTAATTTCTGAATTTCCTGAGTTAAAAATAGCAAAGGAAGAAGAAAAGGAAGAAAAAGGATTTAAATTCGGAGCAACACAAAGTAACTCTGATGACAATTCAAAAAGTAAAAAGCCTGTAGCCACAAAAAGATGGAACAGGTTTAATTCATTTTAGGAGGTAATTAATTATGGCATTAAATTATGCACAGGTATGGTCTCCAGACCTATTAGAAATTATGGAGCAAGAATCTTTAACTTCACCGTTTGTAACTACAGCTGTTAAGTGGTTAAGTGCAAAAACATTTCATTTTACCCAAATGAGTACAAGTGGTTATAAAGCACATAGTAGATTAGGTGGATGGAACAAAGGAACATTTGCACAAACTGATGTGCCTTTTACATTAACACATGATAGAGATATATCATTTTTAGTAGATAAAATAGATGTAGATGAAACAAATGAAACAGCATCTATTAAAAATATTTCAGAAGTATTCCATAAAACACAACAAATACCAGAAATGGATGCATACTTCTATTCTAAAGTTGCTACAGAAGCACAAAAATTAACAGGATATCACAGTTCAACAGCATTATCTTCATATACAAAAGAAAATGTATATGGAAAATTAAAAGCAACGTTAAGTGCTGGAAAATTAAGAAGATATGTGGCAAAAGGTGCATTAATTGCATACGTAAATTCTACAATTATGGATTTATTAGAACAATCTACAGACTTTAAAAGAAAAATAGAAATGACACAAATTGCAGAAGGTGGTATTGGCATAGAAACAAGAATTACAGACATTGATGGAGTAACACTGATAGAAGTAATTGATGATGAAAGATTCTATGATAAATTTGATTTTACTGACGGATTTGTACCTGTTGCTAGTACATCTCATAAAATCAATGTTTTAATAGCATCTCCATTAACTGTTAAGACAGTACCAAAAATTGCAAGTATTTATTACTTTAATCCAGGGCAACACACAGATGGCGATGGATACTTATATCAAGATAGAAGTTTATCTGATACATTTGTATTCCCAAACGGAAAAGACAATAAAATTGACAGTATATATGTTGATGTTGATACTGAAACATATACTGCTGAATAGGAGGTTCTATATGGCTAAAATAAAAATAGAAAAAGATAATGCAATATTATCTATAGAAGAGGAAGAATTATTACAATATGAAACTATGGGATTTTCTAAATTAGGAGCTACTAAAAAAACAGATTCTAAAGATTTAGAAAAAGAACTAAAAAAATTAACAAAATCTAATGAAGAGTTAGCAGCAAAGGTTGCAAAAGTCGAAGAAGAAAAGGCTAAATTAACAAAATCTAATGAAGAGTTAGCAGCAAAGGTTGCTGAATTAGAAAAGAAAGTAAAATAAGAGGTGTTGCAAATGATAAATGTTTATGCAACAAAAGAGGACTATTACAAATATGGCTCTAAAGTATTAGAAAGTGAAGAAACAGAAAAGTATTTAGAGTTAGGCTCAATTCTTGTCAACAGGGCAACGTTAACAAGAATTGAAAGAAGAGGATTTAATAATTTAACAGCACAACAAAAGGATTTAATAATCAAAGCAACTTGTATACAAGCAGAATATATAAAAGAAGAAGGCATATATGATGATGATAGTATATCCAGTTATTCAATCGGAGGAGACTTAACAGTAAATGAAAAGGAATCGCAAAATATAGCAGACAAATTAAATATATCAAAATTAGCCTTTTTTTATTTGAAAAAAACAGGATTGACCAACAGAACAATATGATAAAAAAATTAAATCCAAAACACTTGAAAAGATTATTAAATAATAAATGTGATGTAGTTATATATCAAGAAGGCTTATCTGAAAACGGTGAGCCTTTAACTTCTTTAAATTTAAAAAATCAAAATTGTAGATTTGTTGAAAAAACTAAAGTAATAATTAGTTCTGATGGAAGGAAGGTAGAACTTGTAGGAAAAGTAATATTATTAGGAGACATAGCACCCAATATAAAAAAAATTAGTGGTGGAGAAGTAATAATAAATGATAGTAAATATGAAATTTATCAAGCAAGTAGGCCAAGAAATCCTGACGGAACGGTTCATCATAGTAGTTTGGAGTTGATGTGATATGAAAATAACATTTAATACCAAAAATATAGATAAAATAACTGAAAATGCTAGATTAGCATTAATAGATACAGCAGAGGCAATAAAAACTGATTTAATTCAAGGTCAAACAATGCCATTTGATACAGGTACAATGCAAAATGATAGTACATTTGTTGATAATAAAAAAGTTATAAAGGGAGTCGTGAAAATTGTTTCTGATACACCATATGCAAGAAAAGTATATTTCGACCCAGAAATACATATAAAGCAACAAAAAAATCCTAATGCAAAGCAATATTGGTTTGAAGACTATATATCAGGTGGTAAAAAAGATTTACCACAGAAATATTTTTCGAAATTATTAAAGAGGAGAAATGAATAATGATAACCAAAATTAGTACATTAAAATTAAAAGATTACTTAAAAACAATAATACCAGAATGCAATAAATGGACAATTGGACAGATGGATGAAAATCAAGAAAAAGCAATTGCTATATATGCTAATCGTAGACAATTAGAAGATAATTCAAAATATAAAAAGTTAAAAACATATGGAATATTACCAATTACATTATTACTAAGATGGACAAAAAATTATAATACAGCTGAAACTATGGCAAATAAAATTTATGAGCTACTAGATTGTAGTTCTTTTTTTATTGATGATTATAATTGCTCAATTGAGTGTTTATATAATGGCCCTATTGATTTAGGAGCCGATGAAAACAATGTTTATAAGTTTTCAGTAGAATTGAATTTATTATATAGAAAGGGTGAAAACAATGGCAACTAAAACAGGAGTATATCCAGTGTATGAAAACCAATTTCAAGTAGGAGCTAGTAAAGAGGCATTAAAAGATATAGCAGATATGGAAAGCTTCTCAGTAAAATTAGATAACGGAGTAGAAGAATGGAATCCACTAGATCAAAAAGGATGGGTTAGAAGATTAATGACTTCTAAATCTGTTACTATTTCTATTTCAGGAAAAAGAAATTTTGGAGATGCTGGAAATGATTATGTAGCAGGATTAGCATTAAAAAATGGAAGAGATGTTGAAGGATGTTTACAATGGACATTCCCAGATGGAGCAAAATTAGTATTCGAAAATGCAGTTTATAATATAACAAATTGGGGAGCAGGAAAATCAACGGAGGTAATTCCATTAGAATTTGATGTAATGTCAAACGGAAAACCAACTTATACAGAAACTGCATCACAAAGTAGTGAAACAACACAAGCAGTTAAAAAATAAAAGATAGGAGGTTTTATCCTCTTATCCAAATATTATTTAGGAGGGAAATTATGGATTTAAATATAATCGATAAATTAGATTGTGACAAAAAAACAATAACAATAGCAGAAAACAAGACATATGAAATAGACTGTTCTGCAGAAACAATGCTTCGCGTAGGAGAAGTATTTAAGAAAGATTCTACAATAAATGAGTTTTATACTGCAATAGAAATGCTTTTAGGAGAAATGGCTGTAAAAGAAATAAAAGAAATGAAAGTTACAGTAAAACAATTGCAAATAATTATTGTTGCGATATTAGCACAAATCAATGAAATTACATATGAAGAGATGGAAAAACGATTTCAAAAGCAATAGCAACAACGAATTGTGGTATGACATGGAAGAAGACTGGCCTTTAATAGAGGCTAGTTTAAATAAACAATATGGAATAAGAATCCGTAAAGAAATAAAAGATATGAATTATGCAGAGCTATGTACATTAATATCTGGCGTGATGCCAGATACTCCACTAGGGAATATAGTTCAAATTAGAAGTGAAGACGATGAAGATACTTTAAAAAACTTTACACAAGAGCAAAAAAACATCAGATGGGAATATAGAAATAAAATAGCAAAAAAGGTAAGTAAAGAAGATTACGAAAAAGCAATCCTCGAGATGCAAAAAGCCTTTAAAGAAATGGCAGGTGGTAGCAAATGAAAGAAATAAGATGTCCTTTTTGTAAGCAATTGTTGCTAAAGGCTTTTTTTTGCAAAGGAGAAATAAAATGTATGCGATGTAAAAAAATAATTTATATAGATGAAAAAGATAGAGCGAGCAACACAGTTAAAAATAACTAGTAGTTAGCCGATGCCTACTTTTACCTTTGAAAGAAAGGAGAAAAATAGGCATGAGTACAAATGTTGGAGCTGTTGATATGGAATTAGTTTTAAATTCTAATCCATTTAATCAACAGCTTAAAAACACAACAAATACAGTTAAAAATTCTGGAATTGAAGGGGCTTTAGGAAAAATTGGAAAGATTGCTGCAGTTGCATTTTCTGTAAAAGCAATTGTAAGCTTTGGGAAAGAGTGTATTGAACTAGGCTCTAATTTATCAGAAGTTCAAAATGTTGTAGATGTTACATTTGGGAATCTAAATACGCAAGTAAACGAATTTGCTCAGAATGCAATAGAACAATTCGGATTAGGACAAACAGTTACAAAGAAATATGTAGGTACTTTTGGAGCAATGTCTAAATCGTTCGGTTTTTCAAATGAGGAAGCATTAAAAATGTCTGAAACATTAACTGGATTAACTGGAGATGTTGCTTCTTTTTACAATTTAAGTTCAGATGAGTCTTATACAAAATTAAAATCAGTTTTTACTGGAGAGACTGAAAGCTTAAAGGATTTAGGTGTTGTAATGACACAAAATGCACTTGACCAATATGCTTTGGCAAATGGGTATGGAAAAACCACATCTAAAATGTCTGAGCAGGAAAAAGTGGCACTAAGATATAAATTTGTAATGGATAAACTTAGTATAGCAAGTGGAGATTTTGCAAGAACAAGTGATAGTTGGGCAAATCAAACGAGAGTGCTAAGTTTAAGATTTAATGAATTAAAAGCAAGTTTAGGACAAGGATTAATAAATATATTTACTCCTGTCATAAAAGTTATTAATTTAGTAATTTCAAAGCTTCAAATATTAGCTAATTATTTTAAATCATTTACAGAAATGATTTTTGGAAATGCAGGAGGAGATGATAGTTCAAGCTCTGTGTCAAATTTGGCAACAGAAGCAAACAATGCAAGTAATGCAGTAGATGGAATAGGCGAAAGTGCTAAAAAAACCAAAAAAGCATTGCAAGGATTACGAGGTATTGACCAAATAAACAATTTAACTCCAAGTAAAGATGATAGTAGCTCTGGAAGTGGAGCAAGTGGAGGTATAGATTCAGCGAATTTATTAGATTCTACAATGCAAAAAGCAAATACGCAAATGGGAGCTTTAGCTAATAAAGCCAAAGAACTAATAGAAATATTTAAAGAAGGATTTAACGATGCATTTGAAAATACTGGATTTGATGAAATAATAAATTCTTGCGAAAGAATTAAAACAGCTTTAATTGAAATATTTACTGATTCTGATATAAGTGAATATGCAAATGAATGGATAGATACAGTACTATATAATCTTGGAAGATTAACAGGTAGTGTTGCAAGTATTGGAGTAACAATAGCAGATAATTTATTAGGAGGAATTGCTAATTTTTTAGAGCAAAATCAGGAAGATATACAAGAACATATAATAAATATGTTTAGCATATCTTCTGCAGGTTGGGACTTAGCAGGAGATATTTTTGAAACTTTTGCTGATATTTTTGCAATTTTTAGAGGACCAGAGGCAAAACAATGCACAGCTGATATAATTGCAATTTTTACCGATGGGCTTTTTGGAATAATTGAAATTGGCGGACAAATTGGTTATGACATTTTGTATATGATAACACAGCCTTTTATAGAAAACAAAGATTTAATAAAAGAATCTTTAGAAGGAATATTGCAACCAGTTAGTTCTATTTTAGGAACTATAAAACAAGGCATACAAGATACATTTTCAAAATTCTGGGAGGTATATGATACTTATATTAGACCAGCAGTAGAAAATATCAAAGATGGGTTTTCCAGCATTTTGGAAACCTGTTTGAAAGTTTGGAACGAAAATATAAAACCAATACTTGATGAGTGGGCAAAGAAATTTGACGATTTGTGGCAGCAACATTTACAGCCAATGGTTAATAGTTTCTTAGAATTTGTTGGAAAATTGGTTAATGTTATCTCTGAATTATGGAATCAATGGCTTGTTCCAATAATAAATTGGATTGTTGAAAATGTAGTACCAGTTCTTCAGCCGATAATTCAAACTTTAGGAAATTTGATTGGTGATGTATTTGGAGTAATCAGCAGTGTTGTTGGAGGTATTTTTGAGGCATTAGGAGGACTAATAGATTTTATAGCAGGTGTATTTTCAGGAGATTGGAGCAGAGCTTGGGATGGTATTAAATCAATTTTTAGTGGAATTTGGAATGCAATTAAAGGAATTTTTGAAGGAATCTGGAATGCAATTAAAGATTTTGTAACAGGAATATTAGATACTATAAAGAATTTATTTTCAAACATTTGGAATGGAATTAAAGAGGCTGTTTCCGGGATACTTAATGGAATAAAAGAAGACATATCATTTAAGATAAATCTAATAAAGGCAGTTCTTTCTAATATATTAAATAGCATAAAAGACACCTGGGGAAAAATTTGGAATGGTTTAAAAGATTCTGTTGGAAATATATGGAACGCAATAAAAGATAAAGTTGTTAATGGTGCAAAAGGAGCTTTGCAAGGAATTAAAAATGTATTTGGTTCAATTGGAAATTGGTTTTCAAGCATTTTTGGAAATGCATGGAATAATGTTAAAAATATTTTCAGTGCAGGAGGAAAAATTTTTGATGGAATTAAAGATGGTATAGGCAATGCTTTTAAATCAATCGTTAATCGTTTAATTTCTGGAATAAATAGAGTTGTATCAATCCCATTTAATGCAATAAATTCAGCCTTAAGAACAATAAGAAATGTAAGAATAATGGATTTTCAGCCGTTTAGCTGGTTAAGTACAGTTAGTGTTCCTCAAATCCCATATTTAGCACAAGGTGGATATGTTAAAGCAAATACACCACAACTTGCAATGATAGGAGATAATAGGCATCAAGGAGAGATTGTTGCACCAGAAGACAAAATACATTCAATTGTAGCTGATGAGCTAAAGAATTTCAAAGGCACTGATAACAGTGAAATTGTAAAATTATTAAAAGAAATTCTAAAATACTTAAAAAATGCAGGAGGAGATATAGTTTTAAATATTTCTGATGTAGAGCTTGCAAGAGCAGTAATTAGAGGTATGAAATTATTACAATCTAAAACTGACAAATCGATTTTAGACTTTATTTAAAGGAGAGTAGCAAATGGAAGAAATTACAATATTGAAAGTAAACGGAACAAAAATTCCAGCACCAAAAAAATGTCAAGTTGTGATAGCTGATCAAGATATTAATTCTGACACAGACGCAAATGCAAAATTACATAGAAACAGAGTGGCTGTAAAAAGAACTATAAGCAATGAATGGGGTCCTTTAGAATGGGACGAAATAAGTAAAATTCTGACATCTATTAAAGATGTTTTTTTTTCTGTTACTTATCCAGATCCACAAACAGGAAAATTTGAAACCAAAACGATGTATGTAGGTAATAGAACAGCTCCCGTTCTTGTAGTTAAAGATGACGGGACATTTATATGGGAAGGATTAAGTGCTGACTTTGTCGAGCAGTAGTAGGTGATATATATGTATAATAAAAACCCTTATTATCAAGAAGTATTGAAAAATGAAGAATTATTAATTATAGCAAGAATTGTATTAAATAATATGGTTTTAACAAATAAAAATATAAAAAATATAAAATATGATTTAGATACAAATGATGGAGAAAAATTTACAATAGGTGGTGTATATGGAGCAACAGTTGATATAACATTATTAAATTTTGAGAATGAGTTAGACGCTATAAAATTTGAAAATAAAGAGTTTAAAATTGATCTAAAATTATCCGCAGATGATTTATATACTGTAGAAAAAGTTAACAAAACATCTGTTAAATATTTAAACAAAATTAAAGTTAAACATCTAACATCTTTGTGGATCCCACAAGGTATATTTTATCCAACAAAAATAACAAAAAATGAAAACGAAACTATAACAATAAAATTACAGGACAAAACAAAATATTTAGAGAATAAATATGAATGCAAATTAGAACCACCGTTTACAATAAAAAAATTATTTGAAGATATACATAAATATTTCAAGATAAACTCGGACACAAATGATTTTTACAATAGTGATATCGTAATAAATGAAGTCCCAAATGGATATACCGGAAAAGAAATATTAGGGTACATTGCTGAATGCGCCTGTGGAGTATATATAATAAATAAAGCAGGAAAAGGAGAAATAAAGACATTTATAAATGAACCTGTAAAGAAAATCGAAAGAGGAAATTACAATAAGTTTATTCCTGCAGAAAATTATATTAATATCCAGAAAATAAAATACAATAAAGATTATGTAATAGGCGAAGATAGCGGATACATATTAGAGCTAAACGAAAAGAATCCATTTATAACAGATGAAGTAGCACAAAGAATATTAGTGAAAATGCAAGGATATACATATATTGCATTTGAATATAAAGCAACCATACCTGATATAGCTATAGATGTATTAGACATGTTAAGTTTAACAGATACAAAAAGCATTAATTATTTAACATATATAAGAGGAATATCTTGGGAATATACCGGAGCTGTTGCACAGACTTGGAGTACAAAAGGTGAAACTAAAATCGACAATACATATAAAACCAAAGGACCTATTCAAAAGCAAATATCAGACATAGTTTCTAAGGAAATTCCTAATGTATATGAAGATGCAGTAAATAAAGCAACCGAATTAATAAAACAATTTAACGGTGGTTATGTAATAAAAAAAGATGGCGAACTATATATTTCTGACAACATAGATATTGACAAAGCAGAGCACTTGTGGCGTTGGAACATAAACGGATTTGCCTATTCCAGCAATGGAATTAATGGACCGTATGAAACAGCCATAACGATGGATGGACAAATTGTGGCTAATTTTATAACAACAGGGACTTTATCTGCTAACAGAATAAAAGGTGGAACATTAAAAATTGGAGGAATAAATGGTTCTAATGGAAAGATAGAAGTTGTTGATAGTGAAGGTAATGCAATTGTAACAATAGACGAAACAGGTATCTTAATGGGTAGTAATACGCAAATTTTAGGCGAAGATGGATTAATGAACACATATATTTATTCTGAAAGTGGGAATGTAGGATTTGAGTATAAATTTGAAGAAGAAGATTTAGAAAAAAAAAGCATAATTATAGATATACCAATACCTAAAAATTTAAAAATAAAACAAGCAAAAGTAATTTTAACACATACACCTGTTTATTGGACTATAACAGATTTAGAAACTGGAGAAATTAAAAATTCGTGGGGATATGCAAGATCTGTAAAATTATATAAATGTAGTAATATAAATAACCGTTTATTAGCAGCTAACTTTGGAGGAGATGTATGGGAAAATGTTGACAATGATGATTATGAAGAAATTAATAACGCTTTTGGGCAAAATGGTTTTACAGCACAAGTTCCATCTAAAGAATCTTATGCATCCGAAAAAATTGAGTCTATAAATTTTGCCGAAGAATTAGTAGAAGGAATAAACAGGCTAAAAATTGAAACATCTTTAAGTAATGCAAATAATAGAACAGATGGAGCAACAAAAACAGGGGCAATATATGCTACTGTAATAATAGAAGGACTTATACAGTATAAGGAGGGTGAACAATGAGTGTTTTTACAAATTTATTAAACCTATTTAAATGGGAACCAGAAAAAGATGGTGAAGAAGAATTTGACATAGATAAAGCACTAAATGAAAACTGGGATAAATTAGATAATAAAATTGACGCACATACTAAAAATACACAATTAGTACATAAAAATGCAACAGCAGATTTAAGTGGCTTTATGAGTAAAGAAGACAAAGAAAAATTAGATAATATAGAAAAAGAAGCACAATCTAATGTAATTGAAAAAATACAAAAAAATGGAAAAGATATTTCTATTGCAAATAAAATTGTGAATATAGTCTTAAACAAAAAGGATGTAGGATTAAATAATGTGGATAACACAGCTGATTTAGATAAGCCAATATCAACAGCAGCTAAAAAAGCCCTAAATAATAAAGTAGACAAAGAAGAAGGAAAAGGTCTTAGTACAAACGACTACACAAACGAAGATAAAGCAAAACTAATTCCTACTGGAGGAACAACAGGCCAAGTATTAGCAAAAAAGTCTGATGCAGACAACGATGTAGAATGGGTAAACCAAACTGGAGGAGGAAGTGCAACAGGCGATACATTGCCAGTAGGTTCTATAATGCCATATCCAAAAGCAACTGCTCCTGAAAATTGGCTAATTTGTGATGGAAGTGCAATAAGCAGGACAGATTATTCAGAACTGTTTAATGCAATTGGAACTACTTTTGGAGAAGGAGATGGAAGTACAACATTTAATCTTCCAAACATAAAAGGAAGAACTATTGTTGGATTAGATACAGACGATACTGATTTTAACACAATAGGAAAAACACTTGGAGAAAAGACACATACATTAACAGTAGCAGAAATGCCAGAACATAACCACAAGCAATCGTTAGATGGAGGAAACAGTGGAAATTCAGGCAATGCTGCATACAGTTGGTCTATTCCAGCAAATCAATATCTTTACACAGGAGATGATTTAGCAGGAAAAACTGGAGGCTCACAACCACACAACAACATTCAACCTTCGTTCGTAGCAACCTACATAATAAAAGCAAAACAAAGTGCTGGAGTAGTTGCTACAGTAGTAAACAGTTTAGAAAGTACAAGTGCAACAGATGCTTTAAGCGCAAAACAAGGGAAAGAACTAAATGAAAAAATAACAAGGAACAGCACTTATTCAACGGAGGAACAAGCAGTAGGCACCTGGATAGATGGCAAGACCATATATAGAAAAATTATAAATTTTGGAGCATTACCTAATGCAACCAAAAAAGAAGTACAACACAACATAAGCAATATAAGTAATTTTACCAAAATAGAGGGGATAGCAATAAGAAATGACGAAACAAAATTTACGCAATCTTTACCACTAGTATACAAGAATGCAGAAATGTTTTACAATACAGCATTAGCTGTTGATAATACAATAGTAGAAATACAGACTAACGGTGATAGGAGTATGTTTAATGGTTATGTAACATTAGAATATACAAAAACAGTGGAAGATTAATTAGGAGGTTATAATGCAATTTAAAGTAAAAAAAGACTATTTAGAAATAGTAGAAACAGAGAATACATATGCGAAAGCAATAGACTTGTATAACATAGACATTGATTTTTCTGAAGAATGGGACAACCTAGCTAAAAAAATGTTATTCATAAGTGATTACGATGTATATGAGCAACAAATAGTAGATAATAAAACAGTATTACCGAACTTACCAAATGGGAGATACCAGATTGGTGTAGTTCGGTTTTTTAGTGCAAGAAGACAAAATAGTAAAAAGAATCCCAACTAATCTAGTTACAAAGACAATAATAACATCTTCCGCAGAATACGAGCCAAATAAAGAATATACGGACGAGGACGCAAATATATATGAGAAATATTTACAAGCTATAACTAATGTGTCCATAGATATAAATGGCGATATAGAGAAAATAAAAGCATTAGAAGATAACATATTAGAACAGTATAACAAAAATGTTGAATTGGCAAACAAAATGAAACAAGAAACAGAAAAATTTGCAAGACAAGCTAATACAGCAATAGAAGATTATAACAGCAATGCTGAAGAAAAAACAAATACATTTAATAGTAATGTAGAAACAAAAACAACAGAATTTAACAATAATTCTAATGCTAAAACAGAAGAGTTTAACAATAATTCCACAGAAAAAATTAACGCTTTTAATTCTAATGCAGAAGAAAAAATTGCTGAATACGATGCACACGCAGAAAGTGTTTTAACAGAAACAGAAGATTTGTTTAATGCATTAGATACAGAGAAAGCAAGTGGAACTGAGCTATACATAGAAGATGCAAAGCCTTGCAGAGTCATTAATACAGGAGTTAATGGAATGTATAAGCAAGAGACTACTAGTGGAACAAACTTGATGAATTTAAATGTTGCACAAAGTTCCAAAGTTACAGTAAACGAAGATGGAACCATAACAATAAACGGAACAGGAGGATTTGGTTTAGTATTTGAAAGTTTTACATTTAAAGCAAATATACCATATTACATAAAATGGGAAATAGTAAGTGGAAATATTCCAACGAATTTATCTTTAGTGTTCTTAAGTTCTATAAATTCAAAATGGTTAACAAAAGATATATTTAACACAATTACACCTACAGAAGACAAAGAAAGTTCTTCTCTCTGGATATATCAAAACGCAAAATTTGAAAATGCAAAAATAAGAATTTGGATTAGTAAAAGCAAAAGTGATTTTGAGCCCTATACAGGTCGGAAATCCATCACCAAATCCGGACTATCCACAAGAAATTAAACAGGTTGAAAGTGTGAAATTAAACATAAGAGGTAAAAATTTATGTGATGGTATAAATCAAAATTATTATCTAAACAATGATGTAAACATTATGCGGAAAAGTAACAGGTAACAGCGGATTAGCAATAGATGTACAAGACAAAACATATGTAACTGTATCTACAAAAATAACACAAGAGAGATACAAAATAGCATGTGTCAACAGTTTACCACAGGCTGAAAAGGACATTGTTGTAGCATATAGAGGAGTAAAAAAAGACAATACAAGTGCAACCGTAACTGCAAACACTACAGGATATAAGTATTTAATAATTAACGCTACTGATTTAAGTAGTATTCTTGTAGAAAATGGTTCTGTTGCAACAGAATACACACCATACCAAAATCAAACTGTTGCAATAGACCTAAAAGGCAACAAACTATGTGCTGTATCCGATAAAATAAAAGACAAATTATTAATAGATAGAAATGGTAATGTTGCATTACAAAAAAATGTAATAAAAATAGATATTTCTAATTTAAATAATAATTCGTGGAGATTAGAATTAAACAATACAAGATTAGGAGTATATAGTTTAAATTTAAATGTTAAAGGTAACGAGAATCAAATCTGTAACTATTTTTCAAATTACAATAAGTATGCAGTATCGCAAAATTCATTTGCAGTAGCACCAGATTTTGTACGTATACGAAATGATAAAAAGTTTACAACCGTCGAAGATTTCAAAAATTGGTTACAAAAAAACAATTTATACGCATATTGTGAAATTAAAAATACACAGTTAATCGACCTAGGACAAATTGCTGAATTGCCAAAAACATTTGAAGGTATAAATAACATTTGGGCAGAAACAAACCTAGGAAATACAGAGATAGAAGTAGAGTATGTGCAAGATGTTAAAAAACTACTAGAACAGCAAAATGCAAGACTAGATAGCATAGAAGCATTATTAAGTACAACAGAAACAAGTGCATTACTATTAGATAATATGCAAACAGATTTGGAAAAGGAGGTGGAGTAGAATGAATATAGCAACATTATTAGAAAAATTAATTGTAAAGAAATACTACGCAAATAAAGAAGACATAGAGAACAAATTAAATGTATTTTATGCAATGAATAAGATAACGGACGAAGAATACAGCAATTTAACACTAAAAGTAGAAGAAGTTTACGCAGTAGTAGAAGATACAGAAGCAACAGAAGAAGCTGCAGAAAGTGAGGCTGAATAATGGCATTAATTAATTTTATAAAAGATTATTGGGTACAGATAGTATTTATCTGTACCTTTATTATGACAATATACAAATTTGGAAAAGCAATGCTAGAAGCCACAAAATGTAGCTTAAGGAACGATATTTTAGAAATATACGATAGATGTAAAGATACTAAAAAAATAACCAAATGGCAATTAGAAAGTATAGAGTATAGTTACAAACAATACAAAATGTTAAAAGGCAATTCTTTTGTAGAAACATTAGTAGAAAAAGTGGAAGATTTTGAAATTATTGATTAGGAGGGAACAGTTATGAATAATAATAAAAGAAAAATGATTATAACTGCAATAGTAACAATTATTTTGGCTATAGTTAGTGCTATATGGGGCGTCAACTATAGTGAACGAGATGTAAAAGAAATTGCTGATTCCGTGGAAACTGTGGTAAATACTGTGGATAATATTGTAGACAACCAATCTACAACAGAAATTCCAAAGGGAACAGAACAAGAAGAAAAACAATTGGAAGCACAGGAGGTTGAAAATGAATCTTTTGAATTACAAGGCAAAATCGCATACAATGGAGACAAATCAAACAAATGGAATTTAAACATTGGAAACAAACCACAATTAACATATATAAGTCAAATCGATAGTAGATGGAGATATTATCCATATACATCAGTTGGAAATTCAAGTCAAACTATAGGTTCAAGCGGTTGTGGTGTAGCTAGTGCTACAATGATTATTGATAGTATTGTAGGAAATGTGAATATAACAGAATTAGCAGATTGTTTTGTTGCTAACGGATACAGAAGTGCTAATTCTGGCACATATTGGAGTGCATATAGGGCAATAGCTGATGAATTTGATATAGAATATATGGAAACATCTAATTGGGATACTATGATTAATTTATTACAAAATAACCATTATATAATTGCTAGTTGTGGCAATGGTTTGTTTACATCTAATGGGCATTACATAGTTTTATATGGAATTGATGGAGATACAATTAAGATATATGATCCGTATTTATATGCTGGAAAATTTACAACAAGTACTAGAAGAAATAAAGTAACTGTAGATGGAAATACAGTATACTGTAGTATAAGCAATTTTAAAAAATATGCTAATTATAAACAATTTTTCTGTTATAAATATAATCCAAATGCAGTAAATACAAATAATTCAACAGATACACAAGTTTCTACAGCTACATATATTCGATATGTAAAAGTAAATACATCACTGAATGTAAGAAATTCGCCAGGAGGAGCTAAAGTAGGAAGTCTAAAAAATGGCACAGAAGTTACAGTGTATGAAACAAATGGAATATGGGCAAGAATAGGAGAAAGCAAATGGGTAAGTGTAGCTTATTTATCTTCTATAAATCCAAATAAAAAAGCTACATCTACCAAAAAAACATATACAACAGGAAAATACAAAGTAAGCACTAATATTCACGTCAGAACAGGTGCAGGAACTAATTACAAAGTAAAGACATATAAACAGTTAACTCAAAACGCAAGATACCAAAATAAGCTTTGTGGTAATTATTATTACAATGGATATAGAAAAGGTGTAATTTGTAATATTACCAAAGTACACGGTAACTGGGGCAAAACAGCAAGCGGTTGGATTTGCTTGGATTATTGCAAAAAAATTTAAAAAAATATTGACAAGAATATAAACATAGTATATTATAATTTTAGTTCCAATTACTCGGTAGATTCTATCTACCTTCATGGTTTAACTATAACATGGAATGTATTTTAATGAATTTTAAAATAAAAGTAATATTTTCTAAACTATTATTAGTTTAAAATTTATTAAAAAAATTGGTTTAACTTTAACACATGGTGTATAAATAAAAAAATAAGAGGAGTTTTCTTCCTCTTATTTTTTTATATTAATCCTCATATTCATAAATTTCATATATATTATCTGGAGTTTTTGTATATAGCAAATCTTTTTTTATCTTTGTTCCACCACGCTTACCTTTTCCACAATATTCGCGCCTAAAAACACCACCAGAAAAAGGAATTTCTTCATCCATATCACTCATCAAAAGGTTTACAACTCCGTCTGTATTTAATATTTTTTCTTCGAAATTTCTTACATATTCTCCAAATTCATAAAATCCTAAATTTCCTTTTACTAATTTCATATTTTTTTCCTCCTTATTTTTTATAGTTATACTATTATCTTTAAATATTAATGTTGCATAATCAGTTTTGTCTAACCCCATAATTTCTATCCATTTAGATGGAAGGGCTATTTTATAGCCCATAGTTCCATGTCCATCTTTATTTTTTATTATTTTTAATTTTCTTGTTTCTTCCATAAAATCTCCTTACTTAACAATTTTACTAGCTTCTATTATAAAACTTATAAGATTTTTTTTATCACCTTCTAAAACAAGCTCTTTGTTATTGTTGTCTAAAGCTTTGTATAAGCAAAATTGATTTTCTTTTGTTCCAATATATTCTAATATATAAGAGCCTTTAGAAACCACATTTTCTGTTTCATCTTCTTTACTTAACCAAGTTCCAGAAAAAGCATAACAATCTGTTTTGGTTGTATCAATTGCAGTTATTTCTTTTGCCCATCTTTTATAGCCACTATTACCTCTCCTAAACTCTGTTAAATATATTATTTTTTCATCTTTTCTGCTTGCTAATTCTGTTTTAGCATCTTCTATTAACTTATTTAATTCTTGTACACTTAATTTTGTTAAATCCATTTCATATTCCTCCTTTGTTTTTTTGTTAAATACATTTTAATACCGTTACGGTAAAAAGTCAAGTACTTTTTCAAAAAAAATAAAAAAAATTTCAAAAATCTTCCAAAGCCCCTAAAAATAAGGTATAAAACTATATTGATAAAAAATAAAAATGGCTTAAAATCAATTGTAATGCGAGTTTGTTTTTTTTATAAAGATATTGCACTTTTTATTAAACAATGATATAAATTGTATAAAGCGGTGTTAAGATAAACAAAAACTTTACAAATTATGTAAAATACTGTATAATATATTGATAGAGTTATTAAAATTTCATGTAATATATAGTATATTTGGAGAATAAATATGAATAATAATAAAATAGAAGGATATCATGCAACCACTAAAAAATATGCTATAGAAATAAGTGAAACACAAAAGTTTAAAATTGATAACGAAAAGGCAAATCAAAAATTTCTTGGTAGAGGCATATATTTTTATCTAGATAGAGCAAATGCTGTGGACTGGACGATAAAGATGTATAAAGATAAAAAAAACAAACAATTACCAAATAACCCCAACGAAATAATTGACAATTATAGAATTATAACTGCAGATATAATAAATAATGAAAATCGAATATTAAATTTGGATACTCGAGAAAATATAAATAAGCTAAATGTTATGGCAGATTTAATTAAACAAAAATTAGAGAAATATTCTATGCAAAGTAATGATAAAATTTTAGGAGTTATATTAAATTATTTAGAAAAAAACAATTTTCTTGAGGACATAGATGCAGTAAAAAGAACTTTTCCATATCCAATAGAGTCGACAAAAAAAATAAAAGGAATAAATTGCATCAACAAAACAATGATTTGCGTAAAAAATAATTATATAATTGATAATATAAAGATATCTAAAAAGATAACTCAAAAGGAATACAATTATAGTATGATTATATATTAATTAACAAGAAAGGAGAAATATAATATGAATATATTTGAACTAAGCGAAGAAAAAATAAAAGAAGTACTACAAAACGAACTAAATAAAGTTACTCCTGAAGAATTGTTAGAAGAGTTAATTAATTGCGGATTAAAAGAAGAAATAAGTATAACGGACGAAGCTAAATATAATGTAATGGCAACTATGTGCAATAACCAATGTAATTTATGGGTACATAAAGAAACTTCTGGTTGGACAAACTGGATAAAGAGATTTGGCAAGAAAGATGACTTAAAGGAGGCGGTATAGATGGCAGAGTATGAAAGTGTTTTAAAATTCAAGAATTATCTTGTGGATGAGATAAAATTTAAAAGGAATAATAAATTTGATCAGAGTACTAATGATACAATAAGAGTAAATTTTAACATTAAAAGAAACAAAATAATTGATGAGAATAATATGGTTATAAGATTATTTGTGCATATTTTTGAAGATGCTGAGAATAATAATTATCCATTTGAAATGGAAGTATCTGTTACAGGATTTTTTGAGATATCAGATAATACAGGAAAATTTAATTTTGAACCTAATGCAATAGCTATTCTGTATCCATATGTGCGTGCTATAGTTTCAAATTATACTATTAATGCCAATATAGGTGCAGTGGTATTGCCTGCAATTAATGTAAATGAGATGTTAAAACAAGAAGAAGATAAAAAAGACTAGCAAAACTAGTTTTTTTTTAGTTATCGACAAATTTCGACACAAAAAATTAACATAATATGCTATAATTAATAGAGGTGATTAAATGAGTATAGACTTGCTAATAATCCGCAACCGTGCAAGACTAGAAAAATTAATTACAGAAGATAAAGAATATAGCATAATACTAAAACAAAGTAAAAAGTTGGACAAATTAATAAATGCAAAAATGAAAGAGATTAACGCAAGTTAGTCTCTTTTACTGTTGTATACATATTGCTGATGGGATGTATTGTAGTGTCAAATTTATTTTCTGCATAAAAACCACCATTGTGGCGATAATATATGTTAAATAAAAAATGGTGGTATTATGCAAATAATTATTAAATTAAAAGAGGTTAGAAAAAAATATAATATAAGTATAAGGCAATTAGCAAATAAAACTGGAATATCTGAATCCCATTTAAGGTATATAGAAAATGGAGAAAGGGAGCCAGGAATTTCTATTTTAATAAGAATTGCAGTAGCACTAAATATTGATGAAAAGGAGCTGTATGAAGTAAGAAAATGAATTGTGGAATTAATATTGAGATGAGAATTAAAGAGGCAATACAAGAATCCGGAATAAGTTTAAGAGAATTGGAAAGAAGAACTGGGATTGAAAGACACTATTTAAAAACAATACAAGAATTACCAGCAGATGAAATTTTGTTACATGAAGCTGTTCTTATTGCGGATGCGTTGGGAAAAGATATCAAAGATTTGTTCGTAACTGAAACCCTTACTATTATTTAGATACAGAGTTTTAATACTTAAAAATGCTATTCCCATTTTTGCAAACTAAGTGTGTTTTATATATGAAATAAGATGTTTTATATATAAAATGCACTTTTTTATATATAAAAATGTAGAATGTTGTCGAAGGAGGAATACAAATGGAAAAAGAAATATTGAAAGAAATAGAGAAAGGTTTAAGCAAAAGGGAAAAAATACTTTTAAAAATATTTGCTAAAACATTTATAAAAATATATAATAAAGTTAGAATAGAAACAATAAATAAAATGATTTTTTAGTGTTCTGATAATAATGTTGCCCAGT